>Ga0207667_10000431_pt1 | contig 56406 bp, 43 predicted proteins | sample KBSCornC52_FD_184301 | JGI IMG/M metagenome (GOLD analysis project Ga0207667, IMG submission 184301) | Corn rhizosphere microbial communities from Kellogg Biological Station, Michigan, USA - KBS Corn C5-2 (SPAdes) (version 2) | ecosystem: Host-associated > Plants > Roots > Rhizosphere > Soil ... | reverse complement strand
CTCCATCTGTGCATGCAGCTCCGGCGGCCCATCGACCACCACGGCATTCTTCCAGCCCGTACCCCTAAAACCAGGGGCGTCCCACCCCTCCTGCTCGCGACGTGCATCATAGTCCTCCCCTCCATATTCCGATGAGAAAGTCGTCGGCCCTGCGATCACCTTCCAGCTCTCATCGCTGACAATGTCCTCCGTCGTCCCATCTGCATACTCTAAATATATACGCGCTATCATCTTCGGATAGCCATACGCCACCGTCAGCTTATGATAACGCTCCCTGGGTATATAATAAAATCCATTCCCAAGCGCTACTCCAATGGCATTGGCGCCTTCCTTCAATTCACCGGTAATGTCGAATGGCACATACAACGCTTCCTTGTCATACCTCGTCCAGCCCGGATCCAAAAAATGATCTCCCACCCCATTCCCATTCAACATCATCGCAAAATGTCCCAGCCCGCAGATAAATATCGTCGCCTTTTTCAACGGCCCTTTCACCGTAAATTCTTTCCGCAGCAACGGCAGCGTATCCCGAAATGGCCCCTTCTTTTTTCCGTTGCTGCCCGGCAGCATCCTGTTGGAATCAGCGATCTCCTCATACCCGATCCACCGCGCGCCCTTCCAGTCTGCCTTGGTAAACAAGCCGGTCTGCCAGCTGGCCATCTTGCTCCATCGCGAGCTATCCCCATGATTGCCCCAGACCATCACCTTCCAATAATATGTTTTGGCAGGCGACAAAGCGCTACCCCCATAAGCCACCTGTATGGACGCATCCGAAAAAGTCTTCTGCGAATCCCAGACAGTGCCCACATTCTTTTCCAGGCCTACACTGTCGTCGGATACCAGCACTCTCCAGGCAGTCTGCAGCACACCCCGGCCACTGGACTGTATCTCCCAGCTCAGCATTGGTGAACGGCTCTCGATGCCCAGCGGGTCCACTTTGTACTCGCAACGAAGATTGCCCAGCTTCAGGTCCTGCGCAAACAAAGACGACACACCGAAACAGAGTCCAAAAAGTAAAAGCCGCATCATATTATTGCACTTGTAGTTCATCCACTTTAAGTCCGCTTTGCGATGGCATTACCAATCTCACTTTATACCTCCCCGCATTGATCATCCCGCCGGTAGAGCCCACCAGGTAATTCCATTTCCCTTCCGGAGTAGTCGTAAACCGCACATCTTCCTCCCTGATCAGCGTCCCATTCTCTAAAGACACAGTCAGTCTCCCCATCACCGGCGCAGCGCCCGGCCACCGGTATTTTAAGGTCAACGAATATTTGTCTGCTACACCCGTCTCGATATTCCATTCCACCGTATCCACCGCCACCCTTGCACGGGCTGTTTTATAAGACACCATCGGCTTCTGATCATAAGCCGTCTCCAACTTTGACACAGGCGTTACAGCCACCGTACGTCCATCCAGCACGATCCATGATCCCTCCGGCCAGCGCTTCCGAGACCACCCCGCGCTGTCCTGCACCCATACATCCGCAGTATCCGCCAACAGAAAGCGCCCCAGCTTTTCTCCCCGCACATGCGGCCCTTTTACCCAGTCCGCCCCGTACAGCTCCGGCGGCAGCTCACTGAAACATCCCGCCTCATTACTATACTGCGGCACTCCCGTATCCATCCACGACTCGACACTCCATTTATTTCGCGCACCATCATCCTTCATCGTTAGCTCCCTGATGATACTATTCGCCTCTCTTACACTTATATCGCTCCCCCTGGTTGCTACAGCAATAGCGCTGATCACAGCCTGCCCCGCCTCCACCCTGGGAAAGTTCACCGTCAACCTCCCGCCCGTCACATGCACATGGAATACCTTCTTCAACGCCCCGCTATACCCCGACTCCTTCCAAATATCCACATCCTTTGCCACCGTCCGCCCACTTATCGCAATGTCGAATAGCCGCCATCCCTGGCAGCTCATCCCACCACCACGCCCATACCAGGGCTCTGTAAAATACAGCTCTACCCGGTAATCACCATCCTGCACTGGTATGCTATACCCCAGCTTGCCAAGTCCATACCGGAAGTCCTGGAACAACGGCCAGTCCGACGTTCCCGCTATAGGATCAAAGCTCCGCCGCTGACTGGCAAAATAGCGTGGCAGCCCCGGATAATCATTCGTCCACGACCGCGACCACTCATCCGCCTCCCAAAGATTTCCCCAGCGGTCTCGATAGTCCGGTCCCCCGCAATTGATCCTGTAGACATAATGATACCCCTCTGCCGGCTTCAACAGCCCCCGCTCCGTCACCAGCCTGCCAAAATGCGGCGACTTGGGAAGATGATGCAATACCACGCAATCCCTTGCCACCGCCTTACCTCCCACATATCCCACCGCATACAGCACATTGTATTGTATGTTCACGCTGTCCCATTGAAAATGCGCACCCCGTCCGCCATTCTTTCGCCTTCCCAGCGAGCTCCCATCCACATCATTGAACAGCTCCACTTCATCACAGTTGGAATAAACTTTTATCCCGCTCTTCACACCTGGTGTGGTCCATCTGTCCGGCCAGGTATGACTGACGATATATACCATCGGCTCCTGCTCACCCGAAGTAAAATTGCTCCGATAGAGGTAATATACATCCGCCGGCTCACCCCAGGGACTCAGCAAACCCTTGTAATTGATGGGCCCTATCCTGTCCAGCTCGCGCCATCCTTCACCGGACTGCACCCTGCCAGGGTTATCATGGGAAGAAAACAGCCAGAAGAAATGCCCCGCCACCCTATCCTTCACGGACTCCGCCAGCCGTATCTTTGTTTCCATCAGATCACACAGCCTGTCCTCGCTAAACTGCGACCCGCCCTTACCAGGGCTCCCGCTCAACCCCGTCTCTTCATGCAGATCCATCGTCCGCCATCCCCCGTATTCCCCCACCAGCACCTGTTTTACCAGGTCCTCCGCATAACGTGCAGGATCTCCCCCATACGTCCCCGTCCAGTTCTGCGGCACATCCCAATCCGTCCCACTACCTCCATTACAGGTCACCACCTTCCGTTGCACGGAAGCCGTAGGGTCCAGCTCCCTGATCAGCCCGGTACACTCCCGCGCAAAAGCCTCCGGCAGCTTGCTCTCATTTTGCAACCCCCACAAAATTATAGAAGGACTGTTGCGCCGCTCCTTTACCCATTCGGTCAGCAGTGTCTTAAAATTTTTACGGAACGCCGGCGAACTTTTCCAGATATGCGCCGACAGCTGCGGCCACCACAACATACCCAGGGAGTCCCAATATCGCTGATACAATAGGTTGTGCGGCTGATGGGCATCCCGGAAGGCATTAAAGCCGGCCGCCCTTATCTCCATGACCCGGGCCCTTATCTCTTCATCACTAAAAGCATGGCTCCCGCCCAGCTTATGCTCATACCCCGCAATGCCATTGATAAAAACAGGCTTGCCATTCAATAAAAATCTCCCCCCTTCCCATTTCACTGTCCTGATCCCGTACGAAGTTTTCACCCCGTCGATCAATTCGCCCCCGCTCCACACCCCGGTCTCCAATGTGTATAAATAAGGGTCAACATTAGACCAAAGTCGTGGCCGCGACACCAGCAGCTCCTGCCGCACCACCTTCGTCTCCCCCGGTCCGATTTGAACCTCACTTCGTGCCATCCCCCGCATCGCCTCTACCACACGTCCCTGTCCGTCCAGCAGCCGCTGTTCCACTATGCCCTCCATTTGTCCCCGGCCATAATTTTTCACCTCCGTCTCAATAAAAAGCCTGGCCGTCCCCTGATTTACGCTCGTATCATTCCATATATGCACTCCCCAGGGCTCGACCCTCGTATCCCGCGTGACCACCAGGTGCACAGGACGAAAAATACCCAGCGGCTGCGAGCCCTCGGAAAATCCCCGCTCATCGGAACACCCACCGCATACCCACGGGAGATCACGTATCCCCGCCGGATGGTCGGCCCGCACCGTGATCAGGTTGCCGGAACCCGCACGCACCGCATCCGTAATGTCCAACGTAAAAGAAGTTCTCCCCCCCGCATGCGTCCCCACCATCTTCCTATTTACCCACACCGTAGCGTAAGACCCCACTCCTTCAAAAAATAAAAAATAACGCTTCCCCTTCTCCAGCTGCGCCAGCTTCAAATGACGCCGGTAGATAGCATATCCATGCAGGTTCCCATGCCGCAGCCGCCGGTATCCTCCATAATCATCCCAATTATGCGGCACGTCCACCTTCTTCCAACTGTCCTCTCCATTCAGGGACGTCTCCCAACCGCTGTTCAAAGAAATATCCTTCCGCACTTGCGCCATCCCGCCCATGCAGCACACACACAACAGCAACAACAGCCCGCACTTCATATAACAACTTTCAAATTCGGGGACAAACGGTAGCTTCTTCCCGCCTCGGTTTTCAATGTCACCACCTGCCCTCTATATTCCAACACACAAGTCCCGCCTTTCTTCGACAAGACCTCCACACTTGTCAATACCCCGCCACTCCATCGCAGGTTCAACACATATCCCCCGCGTGCACAAATACCCTTTACCTCCCCATACTGCAAAGCATGCGGCAGGGCCGGCAACAGTTCCACCATGTCCTCCTGGCTCTGTACCAGCATCTCCCCCACACCGGCCGCTCCACCAAAATTGCCGTCTATCTGAAAAGGTGGATGCGCATCGAACAGATTGGGATATACGCCTCCTCCCTTCGCTCCGGCCACGGGGGCCAATAACATATCCGCCACACGCAATGCATGGTCCCCTTCTTTAAATCGCGCCCAGCAATTCACCTTCCAGGCCAGGCTCCACCCCGTCGCCGCATCGCCCCGATAGATCAACGACTGCCGTGCAGCATTCATCATAGTCGGATCCCCCCAGGTAATATCCGTCCCCGGAAATACACCCCATAGATGAGAAATATGACGATGCTTGTTCGCCGTATCATCTTTATCTTCCATCCACTCCTGCAGCTGCCCATACTTCCCTATCTTATTCCCGGCTATTTTTCCTATCATTCCCCTCAACGAATCCCTCAACGCCATATCTTCCTTCAAAATTTTCCCCGCCATTATGCAATTCTTAAAAAGATCCCGGATGATCTGGTGGTCCATCGTCGGCCCCGCCACCAATCCCCCTTGCTCCGGACTATTGGAAGGACTGCTGATCAACGCCCCTGTCACAGGGTCACGTACCAGCGTATGCACAAAGAACTCCGCCGCCCCACGCATCACGGGATAATACTGCCGAAGGAATGCCGTATCCCTCGTAAAAAGAAAATGCTCCCACAGCTGATGACAAAGCCATGCGCCACCCGTCTGCCATATCCCATGGTTCGACGCGTTGATAGGCGCCGTCCCGCACCAGAGATCTGTATTGTGATGCAACACCCAGCCGGGCGATTTATAATAATCCTCCGCCGTCGCAGCCCCCGCCGACGCCACGTCCCTTATCTTCCGGAACAGCGGCTCTGCACAGGCCGAAAGATTCAATACCTCCGACGGCCAGTAATTCATTTCAAGGTTGATATTAGTAGTGTATTTGCTCCCCCAGGGCGGAGTCAGCAGATCGTTCCAGATCCCCTGTAGATTCGCCGGCTGGTGCGCCCCCGGCCGCGATGACGAGATGAGCAGATACCGTCCATATTGTACGTACAATGCCAGCAGTCCCGGATCCTTGGCAGAACTATACTGCATGATCCGTTCATCGGTCGGCAGCAAGCTTCCCTTACCCAGCCGGATAGCAAAAGCATCATAATATTTTCGGTACTCCTTCACATGCTCCGCCCGCATGGTCGCATAAGAACGCCGGCTCAGCGCCTTCATCCTGTCCCGGCAAATGGCCTCCGGATCGCCGTCCGCATGCCGATAGTCTACAAAACTCGTAGCAGCCGTCAGATAAAATTCCACCTCATTCGCCCCTCTCACATCCACCGCGCTATCCGACACCTGTGCCTTGCCTCCCTTCGCCCGCACCCGTAAATAGCTCACTCCCTTCAATACTCCCCCCCGCACCTTTACATACAAGGCCAGCGTACTGTCATCGATACGCCGCGTGGAGAAATTTCTGTGCACCGTTTTTAATAAGGCACGCAATCCAACATTCCCCGGCTTATCGGCTCCCACCCGCATCACCAATGCATGATCCACCGCGCTCGCAAAGTATTCCCGCGTATAATGCACTACCGCCGGGCCACGTCCGTCGCCAGATCTGCCCTCCTGATCATAGCTCGTACCCGCCACCGCATCCCCAATATCCAGCTGCCGGCGATAATGTACTCCACTATCCGCCCCCGCAAACTCCAAATACAGATCCCCGAATGGCTGGTATTCCGCCTGATAGGCCGGCACGATAGGCGGGTCCTCATCCTGTATTTTATATCGCCATGCATCGGGTACAGCAATGGACAGTGGCTCATGCCAATCCAGTGAGAGCATCACCGCACCCTGATCCTTCCATCCGGTCACTCCACCTTTGTCATTAAAATTGATCACCTGTATGGCGATAATATTGTTCGACTTTTTCAGCGTCGCGGCCTTGATCCTGTATGGATTCTCTGGCTTGCTCCGGCTGTCTGCCGTTCCAACCAATACCCCATTCACATATACAAAGCCCATATCCCTCACCCGTCCCAGGTCCATGAACAGATCATGCCCTTCCCAGTATTTGGGCAGATCAAAGGAAGCCCGCAGCCATACCGCCCCATCCAATCCCTGCAACCCCTCCGCCTCCCATCCATTGGGCATCGGCACATTGATCTCCTTCCAATCCTTATTATTCACATCTACACGGCACAGGCTCGTATCCTGACGCACTTTTCTAAACCACGCCTCCTTTTGTTCCAGATACGCGTCGTCATCCCCATCTTTCTTCCCCATAAAATGCTGCCCCGCCAGCTCCTCCGCATAAGCCTGCTTTCCGGCAAACAACAATTCACGGACGCTGTCGAGATACTTCCACGCATCCTCCCGTTGATAAGATCGCGGCCTGCCGGTCCATAAACTGGATTCATTAAATTGCAGATGCTCTTCCCTCACACCCCCAAAGATCATAGCCCCCAGATTTCCATTGCCGATAGGCAGCGCTTCCGTCCATTGCCGCGCCGGCTGCCGGTACCACAAAAGATGTTCCTGCCGCCCCGGCGACAGTCGTCCCTCCTGTCCCCAGCCAATGTTTCCAACCGGAATGGCCATCAGTAGAAATGTCAATACGCGTATATACATAGTAGTTTATTCAAACAGCCAGTCCAGGTTCTTCTTACCCGGATCGCTTAACCCCGCATCATACGTCTTCCCTTTTTCCAGCGGCTTTACAAAACCCAACACCAGACAAAGCCCCTTCCCCAGCTTCAATGTATGCGTCCCTGCCCCAAAAGACCAGGCATGTACCTGCACAGGAGGCATCCCCTCCACAACCACCCCATCCGCAATCTTGATATCAGCCTGTCCAAAATCATTCGCGCTGGCATCCGTCTCCAGCTGCGACGGCTGAAGATACATCGATCGCTTCTCATCAAAGAATCCGATCAGCAGATCCACCGGCTCCTTACAGGTAAAAGTCACTTTCGTCCCCTCCAAAAGCTGATGCCGCGCCGATTGCACCACCCCCTTCACACCCTCCAATGGACCGGCCACCTTCCTGATCATCATTCCACTGTCCGCAAATGGTTTCATTCCCACGGCAACCTCATACCGCCCTTGGCCACTAGTTCCTCCCCCTTGACCGCCTGGCACCACCTCCACGGGCCGGTATGCCGCAGGCGCCTCCACCCGCACGCTCCCCTTCTTCAAAGAATCTAAATGCCTTGAAAAATTCTCCAGCTCGCCGAAATACACAGGCATCATCTCTCCCCATGTCTTATACGTCCCATCCACTCCCCGCATAGGTATCTTCCGCTGCGCCGTCTGCATGCTATTGGCATATAGGTACCCGCTGTCCGCCCACCTGGCCAGCTCCTCAAAAGCCTTAAAGCTCTCTTCCATATGGTGTCTGGCCTCGGCAAGATCGACCACATCGCCTGAATATTTATACCGAAGCACATACAATGCCGCCGTAGCCTTGTCAGCATAACAATCTGCCAGCGCCTTATAACAACGAATATCATTCATCAGCCTGCCAAACTCCTCCTTCCGCAGGGTCACCGCACCAGCCGCCTTTGAAATGGCATCCACCGCCTGCAAGCCTTCCACCTTTACCTCCGCACATACCCGTACGGGCGTCTCTCCCTCATGAGGCAGCTTCTTCCATTCTTTTTCCGCATACTGGCTCAACGACTCTCCCGGCGGCCCTTCGGAATCATACAGCAGCGAAAAAAGCCCATACCGCTCGGCATCGATCAGCTGCGTCATCAACATCCCCAGCGTCAGTGTCTGCCTGTTCCCATCCGTAATGCCAAACCTGCGCAGGAGCTTCGGCGCGATCTCACCCGACTGCTCATACGCATCCAAAATATATTTCCCATGCGCCTCGTCGCATCCATATCTGTCCGCCAGCTGCCTGCTCCAATATACGATCTCTTTCTCCCTGTCCCGGTGACAATTCCACGCATATCGCGCCCAGGCCTTGTACCAGATCCAATCCCTGTCCATCTCCAGCAGTCGCGCCTCGCCCCTGGTCGCCGGCGACTTCACCCTGTCCGCCGTATAAGGCCAGTCCCAATAGGAAGCCTGCGGATAGAGATGCAGCCCGCTGGCATGATACTCACTATGCATCGCCTGAACACATTTTTGAATAAAATCCGGCGACCCATACCGGAAAGGCTCCAGGTTCGCCATGATATGCACATTCTCGATCAGCCCTTTGCTGATACTGCTTAGCTTGCGATGCAGCTCCGCCCAGGGTCCACGCGGCGTATAGGTGGTCAGCGCCTCTCCATTGTATTTACATTCCACATAAAGATTCTTGTACAGCGGCAGGGCAGCCTTCATCACCGCCGGTCCATCCGTATCATGCGCCCGCAAAACCACAGGCGGCTCCTCCTTCCGGCCCAGCGCCTTCAACCCATCTTTTATCCCTGGCAGTATGGTTTTGGTGAACCAGTCGATATCGTCCTGTCCCACTCCTTCCATAGCTTCTCCCAGGGTCACCATCAACCCCACATTGGGGTACTTCTCCACAAAGGCGGCAATAGATTTCCGGGTATAGTCCGCGATCAGCGGCTCTATATGCCTGTTCCTGTCCTGTGTCTTGATATGATTATGTTCAGCAAAAGGTTTCGAGACAATGATATTATAGAACAATTGTATCAGCCAGATCCCCCGCCGGCCAGCCTCGGTGGCCAGCCAGCGGTACATTTCCTCATTCCGGGCAAAAGTCTTGTCATCCACCTCTACAGCATAGGGATAGTCGGGCAACCGGACCAGCGACGCAAAAGGATGCCCATTCCACAGGTACAGCGTGTTCATCCGATTGTTCACCATGGAATCCAGATATCGGGTCCAAAGCTTTTTATCATAGAACCACGGGAAGTTTTGCGGCGTATAGGGATATTCGTAAGGCCCCCGGCCAGGCAGCAGCACGGGCTTTTGCATCCCGATACAAGCCCCTCTCAGCGGCATTTCAGGCCGGTCGGTAACAGCCAGGTCCGCACCTCGCAAAATTCTCTCCGACAGTTCCAGACATCCATACAACGCTCCCGACGCATCATCCCCTTCCACATAGATCACCTTCCCCTTCGTCCGGATACGAAATCCCTCCCTGGAAGAACCATCCCCAACCTGCACCACCACCCGCCAGCCAGGTTTTAAAACCTTCCGCACCCGCTCGGCTCCATATTGCACTCTTGCCGCCGCATGCGCCGGCACCTCCACCGACTGCGAAAAAACAGGTACACTTATCAGTATCCCTATAACTAACAGCCATCTTTTCATGGTCTGATCCCTCCTCTCTTACTTGAAATATACGCAGCCTCCACAGAAGCCATCGTATGGATGCAGTCCTCCACCGAATTGCCGGGAGCATATCCCTTCTCAGCCGCTATCATCATCTGCGCCATCGTCCCGGCAAATGCATCCGGAAACCAGCTCCCGCTGATCTCCAATGTCTGCCAGACGGGCTCTTTACCTTGCTCCACGATCACATACTCGAACGCATCCGCCACTCCCTGCGGATAATTGATCAGCACCCCCAAAGTTGCGATGATCGCCCCCCGCGTGCCCTCGAATTTTATATACGACTGCTGATGCCTCAACCCAAAATTATGACAGTGATTGGTCAGTATATTCGCACGCACCATCTGCCCATAATCCATAATGATATTGCTCCGCACGGAAGCCAGCTCCGGCATGGTGGGATGCCCCACGGTCTTGGCATAAACACTCTCCGGATTGCCCAGGAAGCTCCGCACAAGATCGATATAATGTATGCTGTGGTAAAGTATCTCTACCCGGGGACTGCCAAAAAGAAAATCCCATAAATGCCAGGGAGTATACACATTGACGTTTACCTCGATATCGCACAGCTCTCCGATCAGCCGCTGCCGGATCATGCTTCGGGCCGCATTGATAAAAGGTGCATACCGCAGTTGAAAATTTACCCCGGCCACCATCTGCATCCGCCGGGTCACCGCCAGTATCTCCTCCGCCATCTTATAATTGTCTCCCATGGGCTTTTGCATCAGCACCACGGCCCCCTGCGGAAGCTGCTCCAGCACCGGCAGCACAGCCGATCCCGGCACCGCCACATCGAATACCACCGATGCCGGCGCACCCGACAACAGCTCCTCCATGCTCCGGTACACGGCGGGAATACCCCATTTCTCAGCCACCCTCGCAGCCTTCCCTTCATCCAGGTCATATATGCCCGCCACCGGGAACCCCACTGCCTTATAAGCCGGCAAATGCGCATCGTTCACAATCCCCCCCGCCCCGATCAGCACTATCGGCCGCACCTGTTCCGGCATAGCACAGCTTGTCTCAATTATCATACAAGTCAATTAAACGTTCATCGGCTCGCCAGCGCCATCACCACCCCGGCGATCACCAGCACCAATATACCGATATTGTTCAGACGGATCGTCTCCCTCGACACCCCCTTCCACTCGGAATAATAATAACCCCATAAATTACTGGCCACCACCATAAAAGACATATGCACGCTCCAGTTGGCATAGCTGTACGTCCCCATGTAAAAGGCCGCCATCCCATAAAATACAAATTGCAGATACCACAAAGCCCCCACAAGGAGGGAAAAAAGATAGTTTGCCGTCAGCCGCCCCTCGCCCCTCACCACCCGGTAATCCGAAAAGGTCCTGTTCCGAAAATTCATAAACAGACAATACAGCAGGTTTACAGTAATACCGCCCAGCAGCTCGACAAAGAACACAGGCGTCGACGCCCACAAAGGAGACGCCCCCGCCGCAATAGCCCTCTGCCGGATAGGCTCACCCGCATTGATCCCAAAGGCAAAACAGGCGCAGCATATCCCCGCCACCAGCGCAATGACCACTCCCTTCCTGAATTGAAAGCCCGCCGCATCCCCGGCCTTTCCGCCCCCTCTCTCGGCCCCACTCGCCCCCGCGCTGGCCCGCTCCCGGTCCCGCCGCATCCCCGCCCTTCCACAAATACCGATCCCCACCAGCGACAAACCCACACTCAGCAGCATGACCCTCCCCGAAGAAGTGGACAGCACCTCTCCCATTCGTCCGGTGACGAGTATCGGAACCAGCGTTCCTAAAGAAGAAAGAAATCCGGTGGCAATGGAGAAACCCAACGCGAGCCCGATCAGACGTATCGCCATCCCCCATGCCAACCCACCCAGCCCCCATAAAAATCCAAAAAGCCACGTATACCCGATAGTGGAGAAAGGAACATCACCCAGCACTTCCGATAGCCCGGGTATAGCTAAAAAAGCCAGTAAAAAAGGCAGCACCAGCCAGGCCACCACACCCTGCACAGCCCAAAGACTCTCCCAGGCCCAACCCCTGATACCCTTCAAAGGCACATAACTGCTGCCCGCGGATATACCTCCAAGGATCAGCATGCTCAACCCTATTGCTATATTCATATGGCCAGGTTATAAAATCTCACCGCGTTTTGGTACAACACCTTCGTGCGCCCCGCAGAGGCAGCACCTGACAGTCCTCCGGCAAAGGCAGTCCCCGTCAGCCTGTTCACGATAGACAAATATGCCTCCCACGCCTTCTCATAGCTTCCCGCCAGCAAACACACAGGCCAGTCCCCACCCAAAAACGCCCTATCCTCCCCAAATAGCTCCAAAGCAAACGCTATATATGGCTCCAGGTCCGTCGCCTTCCATCCTTCAAAATTCCCCGAGGCAGTCCCCAAGCCCGATATCTTGATAAAGAGGTTCTCACAACCCGCCGCCTCCCGCACCAGCTCTCCCCACTTTCCAAATCGCTCCCCGCTGGCAATAGGTGGTTGATTGAGATGATCGAATACCATACGCAAACCCGGCACTCTTTCCGCCACTTCCAGCACAGTGACGATATGCTCGGGCAGCACCCCCACTACATCATAGGGCAGTCCATTCGACGCCAGCAAAGACAAACTTTCCAGCACCCTTTCCTGCAATAACCATCCCGGGTCCTTCTCGTCATGTATCAGATGCCTCACCCCCTTGAACAACGGATGGGACCCATACCCCTCTTCCAGCTCACGGGCCACCGCCGCCGGGTCCTCCAACGGCAGCCACCCCACCACACCCGCGATCCAGCCGCTGGCAGCAGCATTCTCCAGCATCCAAAGACTGTCTTCCTTATTGTTGGCCGCCTGCACCAGCACCCCCGCGGTAATACCCGCCGCCTTACGCGCGCTCTCCAGCTCCCCCAGCTCATAATCCCTGTTCAGGACGGAAGTATTCCCCTCCAGCCATGCATATTTTGCCTTGTTGAAATTCCAGATATGTACATGCGTATCGATAATGCGGTCAGCCATATGATGCAATTTAGCCGATCAGCCCGAATTCCGCGTCTATCCGCTCATTATGCTCACCCAGCAAGGGCGCGCCCGTCTCTGAAAAAACCACCTGCCCGTCTATCCGGATAGGACAACGGGTCGTTTTAATGGAAAGACCATTGCTGGTCCTCACCTTTAATTCCATATTCAACATCTTATACCCCGTCTCCCGCATCAGCTGATCATAGTTCAGCACCTTGGCGCACCAGATATCCGCAGGTTGCAGCATCGACAACCATTCATCCACGCTGCGCGTCAGCAGATGCATGCCCAGCACCTCCTTAATATCATCCCTCTTATCAAACCATTGACTGCTATCCGTATATATTTCCAATGCCGGACAACCCAGCAGCCGCCCCAGCAAGGGCACATCATTCATGGCCAGGGACAAATAGCCGTCCGCCGTCTTGTATATGCCATACGGCGCTGGCACATAGGCATTCCCGTTACTGATCCTGCTTCGGACAGGCAATTGCCGGCCATCATTGAAAAAGCATGTCAGCGCCTCGAATTGAAAATCCAGTATGGACTCCAGCATGCTCACCTGCACCAGTCCTCCCTCTCCATCCAGCCCCCTCCGATAAAGGGCCGCCAGTATCCCCTGCGTAAGATGCGTCCCCGCCAGTATATCCACCACGGCCACCCCCATCGGAGTAGGCCGCTGATCCCGATTATTGCTTAGCCAGGTCAGACCCGAAAGGGATTGTACCAGCAGATCCTGCCCTGGCAGGTCCCTCCACGGCCCCTCGCTGCCATATCCATTCACTTCTCCATAGATCAACCGGGGATTCAATTGCCGCACGGTCTCATAGTCCAGCCCAATACGCTCCATTACCCCCGGACGAAAATTATGCAGCATAATATCAGCTTGTCGTATCAGCTTCTTTACCTTCTCCAGGTCATCCGGCTTCTTCAGGTCGGCAGCATAGCTCTGCTTATTCCGGTTGATCGCATGAAAAATGGTGGACTCACCCTCTATCCGCACATCCGATACATACAGCTGACGACAAATATCCCCCGTACCGGGACGCTCGATCTTGATCACCCTCGCCCCCAGGTCGGCCAGACGCAATCCTGCCGACGGACCGGAAAGAAACTGGCTAAAATCAACTACGATCATATCCTGCAATGGTCCCATTGACAAACATTATTTTAATAGCTCCCTGACAATACTTTCTCTGTCAGCCCCCAGCAAAGGTGCCGCCTTTTCCGACACCATCTTCTGCCCATTCATCCGGATAGGACAGCGGGTCGTAACGATTCGCTTCCCTTCCCCGGTGACGATCTCCTGTTCCATCTCCAGACGCTGATAACCTTCTGCCTCCATCAGCCCCTTCCAGTCCAGTACCTGCATGGCCCACATATCCTCCGCATGCAATCGGTCCAGCCAGTACGCCACACATTCTCCGGCTAAATGATCCCCGATGATCTTCTTGATCTCGTCCCGGTGACTGAACGCCTGCTCCTGGCTGTATTGCTCCAGATCCTTCGAATGAAGGACACGGGCTAATTGTGGTATATTGACCATCGCTATCGCAATATAGCCGTCGGATGCCTGGTAGATCCCATAAGGAGCGCTCAACAACGGATTTCCATTGCTGAATTTGCTCCGCCGCGGCAATTCGCCACTGGTATGATAGGTAGTAAGGAATTCAAATTGGAAATCCAGCAGCGATTCCATCATGCTGATCTCTATCAGCCCGCCCTCACCGGTTTGCTGCCTCCTGACCAGCGCCGCCAGTATACCCTGCACAAGCTGAGCGCCGCAAAGACTATCCGCGATGGACAATCCAAAAGGCATAGGATGATCCCTTTCATTACCGGTCATATACGCCAGCCCGCTCATAGATTGCAGCAGCAGGTCCTGTCCGGGCAGATCCTTCCAGGGCCCCTCCTTGCCATACCCGCTGATGGCGGCATATACCAGCCGTGGATTGATCCGCTGCACCGACGCATAGTCCAGCCCCGCGCCTTCCATAACCCCCGGACGGAAATTATGCGTCAGCACATCCGCCTTTTCTATAAGGCGCCGTATCAGGGCAATATCTTCCGGAGATTTTATATCCGCAGTAAAACTTTCTTTATTCCGGTTAATAGTATGGAATAACAAGGAATCACCCCCGACCCAAAGGTTCTTGATCGACAGCCGGCGACAGGCGTCGCCCACCTCAGGACGCTCGATCTTGATCACCCGCGCACCAAGGTCAGCCAGCCGCAATCCCGCGGAAGGCCCTGATAAATATTGACTGAACTCTAAAACAATCAGTCCTGATAAAGGCAGACCACTCATGGCAAGATTTTTATGGATTTATCCGTTCGGCTTTCACGATACAACAGATTCATGGCCGTCAATGCCTTACTTTCATTCGCAACCCCTCTTAAATAATCCTGCACCGGCTGCCCCGCATGATCCTGGAAATACAGGTATCCCGAATAGCGTGGACGCATATATCCCCGCTCCATTACAGGCAGCAGCGTATAAAAAAAGTTATGTGTCAGCCGGTTGGCCTTCTCGCTAAGCCAGGCCTTACGATGTCCGGGCTGTCCTCCATGCTCCACATAAAAGCTCGCCTGGAATGCAGGCGCCATCACCATTCTCAAAAAATCCAGCGCCAGCTCCGGATGCCGGCTGGCCGCCGAAACAGCCAGCCCCGTTCCACCAATAGTGCTACGCAGACGCCCTCCCCCCATGCTCACCAGGTCGGCATATTCCAATCGCCGCCGCGCATACCCTTCTCTCGCATAATTGGAATACCCATAGGCAAAAGGACAATACCAGTATTCATCGGTAGTCGTCATCCGCTCGGCCACGGCAATAGGATTACACGCAAAAAAGGAGGGATCCACCAACGAGTACAGTTCCTTCATCGTTCGTAACGCCCGAACCCCCACCTCTTCATCCACCACCCTGCCGGTGTCTTGAAAAGGTCTCGATCCATGCGCAATACAGAACATATAAAAATTCATCAGCAGGTCGATAGGTATCCCCGGCACAGCCACTTTTCCCATTCGCGCCAGCTCCAGCACTTCCTCCCATGTCTCCGGCACCCGCACACGCGCCGCTTCTAAAAGATCCTTCCGACAGCTGGCGGCAGGAGTGGCCGCATCGATGGCTAACGCCCATTGATGTCCTTCATAATTATAACTGTGATGTGAATAACCCACTGAATTTTCCGCCTGGTCCTTCAGATACTCGGGAGAAAGATATTTGTCCAGTGGAAGCACACAGCCCAAAGCAGCAGCACGTCCCACCCAGGGGTGGTCGATGATCAGCAGATCATACTCCTCCGTCAGCGCCTCGATAGGATAATCCGCAAATTGCTGCAGGCTCCGCTTGTCCCACTGCACCTCGACGCCCGGATGCAATTCCGACCACCGCTGACCCGCCGCCAGCAAAGGCGTTATACCCCGGCTATGACCCCAGCTGATCCCTTTCAAAATATTTTCCAACATAGCAGCTAATTAAATATGCTTCTTTTGTACCAATAACAAGTGCTCACACACCATCACCAATTCCTTGTCCTGGTTAAATACCTCCACGCCTTCGATCACCAGCCCAAACCCCGGCTTCTTGTGCTCCCGCTTCTCCTTGATCGTTACCGTCACCCGCAACGTATCGCCGATATGGATAGGGCGAACAAAGCGCAGCCGGTCATATCCATAGGTCATGGATACCTCATTCATCGGCCAGGCCGTCAGCCCGATGGCAATGCTAAAAACTAAAGTGCCGTGTGCGATCCGTCGCCCAAAAGGCTGCGTCTTGCACCACTCTTCGTCCATATGATGAGGGAAAAAATCGCCGGTCTGTCCGGCATGAAGCACAATATCCGTCTCGGTCAGCGTCCGGCCGGTAGTCTGTCTTTTGTGGTCGATAATAAAGTCTTCGAAATACAGCAATCGTCAAATTTGAAGACTCAAGTTACAGGCGCCCCCGTCGGCGGGCAATGTCAGGTCTTACTATTTTGATGGAACATTTTACTATTTGCCTATCCCTTCCCACCACGCCGGCAAAAATTTCATGATCTAATTTAACATTTTTCTCACCCATTTGTTTAGTAACTTATAACCTCAAAGCTTATCCTATATGGCAACCCCAACGCCGCCAAAAGAACATCGCCTCAACCTGCGCCTTTCGGAGCAGGAATGGAACAAGATACACAAGCTTGCTTCCAACACCACCTGCCGCTCGGTCAGCGAATACTGCCGAAAAGTATTGCTCAGTGAGCCCGTTACAGTCTTCCAGCGCAACCAGTCCTTCGACGACTTCGAAGAGGACCTGGCTCCCCTGCTGCCTATCCTGAAGACCTTCGGCGACGATTTCAACACGCTCGTACAGGGACTCTCCGGTGACAGCAACGCAGGAACCAACATCATGCTCGATGTCCTCCTTCTTCGCAGCCGGCAATTCCTGGATACCACCATCCAGATAAAGGAACTATTGATAAAAATATCGAACACATGCGTCCAAGCATCAAACCCAGCGAAAGCATCGTAAGATCCCTGCAGTACAACGAGCAAAAAGTGGCCCTCCACCAGGCCGAATGCATCCTGGCCGATAACTTCCTGAAAGACATCGACCAGCTCACCTGGGAGGACAAAGTGCTCCGCTTCGAAAGAAGAATGCAGCTCAACGAAAGAGTGACGACCAGCCAGCACATCAGCCTGAACTTCGACCCCGCAGACGACCTCTCCAATAAAAAAATGCAGGCCATCGCCCGCACTTACATGAAAGAGCTCGGTTTCGAAAAACAACCCTACCTCGTCTACAGACACTACGACGCAGGCCACCCGCACTGTCACATCGTCACCACCCATATCCAGGCCAATGGCGACCCGATACCACAATATAAGATAGGAGAGAACCAGTCGGAAAAAGCAAGGATCCTCATCGAAGAAAAATTCGACCTCGTCACCGCCGAGAAAAAACGCCTCACCCAAAAACAATCCCTGCCGCCCGACCATATTCTAAAGATCAAATATGGCGAAAAGCCGACCAGCAGCGCGCTTTCAGACGTAATTCAATACGTGATGGAACACTATAATCATACCAACCTTAAAGAATTCAATGCGGTGCTTCGACTATACAACGTCGAAGCAGACCCCGGCAAAGAAGGCTCCAACCTCCGGCAGCATCATGGCCTGCTCTACCGGGTGCTGGACGACCAGGGCCGCTACATCGGACGACCGCTCAAAGCCAGTTTCTTCGACTTCAAACCCACCCTGCAGCATCTGGAAGAAAAATTCAGGCTCAACCAGTCCCTGCGACAGCAGCAGCATCTTCATCACCACATAGAAACATACGTCGGATGGGAATTGATGAGTAAGAAATTGACATTGAAAAAATTAAAGACCGCACTGACACGGGAAGGCATCCACATGGAAATAAGAAAAGACAAGGCCGGAAATTTCACAGATGTCACTTATGTCGACCTCCGCCACCAATGCTCCATCCAGGGCGACGCCCTCCAGGAGTCCTGTCAAAAAGAGTCCATACAAAAATTATCCCTCGTACAAGACATCGAGACCGAACACCTGGCCCACCGTCACCGGCTTCGTCATAGCTTATAAGCCCCTCTCCCGCTGAACCCATTCCCTTTCCCATCCGAAAAAGTCGGGCGCCGCCGCCTTCTCCCCTCTCAGCTGCCCCAACAAATAATCGAAATACATTTCCCACCGGCGCTTATAAAAGCTTTTCATCATCCCACTCCACTCCTTATACGCATACTCATGCAGATTATCTTCCTTGCGCTCGTTCTCTCCCCAATAGGTGATCAGCATCAACGCATTCAAAAGATTGTTCTTCTTTTCCTCCGGTGTCTGCCCAGCATCCACCGCCTGTCGCTTATACACATCCAGCGAATAGTAAGGATGCCCTCCTAGCAACGCATCCGCGCGATCATGCAATCCCAGGAACTTACCGGCAGCCTTCTTAAAGGCCACACTATCCCGGCCGCCATAGGCACCCGCCACCTCTGCGAACACAATATCCGCCCGGTTGGCCACTACCTGCCGGAGAAAATTGATCCTGTCGATCCGATAGGTCTCGCTTCCCTTCATTCTTCCCGCCGCACGGTCAAATAATTCCACCGCCCTTGCAAACAAAGCCGTGTCATAGTTCTTCCGCAACGTTCCCCACGTAGACACCGACTTGATCTGCAGCGCCGGCCGGGCACAAAGCACATTCTCCGGCGGGCCTTCCTGGTATCCCTCCGGACTGCTGTAAACAGTTTGCAGGAACATCTTCCAGGCAGCCACGACATTCGTATCCAGCCTGCCATATCGATACCAGGCGTATTGCCGGATCCAATCCTCCACCTTCACCCGCTCCGCATGCCATCCCACCTCCAGCATCAGATCATACGCCACCGGATTATTGTCGATGCCCTCCGGCATAATGCCGATGCCGGCGACATACCTGGAAAATTCTCCCTGCCGCGCCCGGTAAGGCTCATCGGCATATCGTTGCAGCTTTCCAAAAAGTCCCGGCCGCTCCCCGTAATTCGTGATCATACACCAGATAAAAGGCGTTCCCTCATAAGCCTGCCGCTTCTCCCAATTATTGGTCGTCTCCCCGAACAGCTCCTGCACCAGCACCTTCGATCTGTCCACACCCGCCAGCATTTCCTTCCTCGGATTTGCCTGCCATCCCTGCAGCACCCATACGGAGCCGGGGAAATATTCCTGCATCGCCTGCTGTATCCGCCTCCCCGCCGCCCCCAGATCCACCCCCTCCGTAACGCCACCCTCATGAAAAGGATCACCCGAGAAAAAATGAATATCCTTCCCATACAGCCGCCTTGTCTCCTCATAAAAGATCCCGGCCACCCGGGAAAACAGCGTGTCAGAAGGGTCCAGGATATCGGGTCTGGTAAACGCGCCCCAGGTTCCCTGCACAATGACATGCGCCTTCATCTTATCTTTCAACGTAGACGGCACCATTCCAAAAAAACAGGGCATCACAGGTTCGATGCCGAGCTCCTTCATACGCGCCAGCATTCGCTGCACTATCCGCATCCTCTCCTCTATCTGGCTCTGTGGCATCGGGCCGCCCCATCCCTGTATATTACCCATCAGCCACCAGGCATTGTACGCCGGGCCCGTAATAAAGTCCAGTATCTCCTTCTCCGAATAGCCCAACCGCCGCAGCACCCGCTGCCACACCGCCTCCTCTCCATTCGCCACCAGCATCAGGTTCACCCCGTTCAACGCCATCCAGTCCAGCTCCCGCTCCCAGTCCTTCCACGTATAAAAGCTCATGCTGTAATTATAGGTGCAATAGTTCAACGCATGCCGGTATCGCGCCACCGCCCGCACGGTCACAGGTTCCTTCACCACGGGCAGCACCGCCACCGCACCCAGATTATCCCCCATATGCGACATGCTACGATGACAGTAATATTTCAGATACCAGTCCAAACCCTCCGCTGCCGCATTGGGTCCCGTAGCGCTCACGACAACCTTCCCGCCCTCCATGGACAGCCTGAACGCATCTTCCTGGCCGGTCATTTTACCCTCCTCACCCCCTATTTTTTTAAAAACGACATGCCCACCCAGCCAAGGCGCCCGCCGCTTAACGATCCCCATAACCCCATCAAACTCGCCCGCCATCAGGCAGGCAGGCGTCATCAACGCCAGCGCCAGCAAAAATTTCTTCATAGCTCAGTAAATGATTTAATAACTTTTGACGTCCGCCCCCGCATCTCCCCCACAAGCCGTCTTCCAATCAGTAAGACCCGTGATCATCGGCCCGCTCGTATTGCCCCATATCCATTGAGGAGTCCCTTTTGTATAATATTGATTATTGCTGAATACATTCGCCGACCCGGTAGACGTATACTTATGTATCAGCACGTCATTATCACCGGCATAAATGATATTATTCGAAATGGTATCGCTGTCACAGTGCTCGGTCAGCCGTATCTCCCCCTCTATCTCCCCAAAAGCTCCTAACGCACGGTCATTTTGATGCAGCGTATTGCCCACAATGGTACAGTTCTTTGTCCCCATCCCCATATAATTCAGATAATCCCCCATATAGATCCCCGTACGCCAGCAGCTGTCCACAACATTGTTCCGCACAATACTCGTCAAAGTAGGATAGATCTTGCTCTCGCTCACCAGCCCGATGCCCCGGTCACAGTTCGACACCTTATTGTTCTCTATCAGCGTACCCGCGCCCCCACAGATATAGATGGCAATGGCCCCATAGTTGCCCGCACCCCACACATCCATACTATTGGACATGGATACATTGTACAATTCATTATCACTGACCACCCCGTTCCTGGCATAGTTGACGGCCACATTCCCGGAAGGGTTCAGCCCATCCCCTCCCGCCACAATGATCCCGATATTCTCCGTATTGTATATCTTATTGTGACGGATACTAAAGCCATCCACATTCCCCGCCAGTGTAATATTTTCGCTGGTGCCTGTCTTCGTATCATGCACCGTGCAGTATTCGATGACAAGATTGCTGATGGCCGTCGTATTATTTGTACCAAGCACAAAAATAGCATGCCCGCTCCTGCCATTGTTCAGGGGACTGCTGTTCACGATATTGTATATATTGCAGCTCCGGATTGTAATATCATGCGAGCTTCCGTTGATAAAAATGCCTTCCGGGTCCGCACTCCCGCTGGCGCTGGACAGATTACATATATCCAGCCCATCCAGCACAATATACCGAACATTGCTCATAGTCACCAAAGCCTGCCAGCCGGACACGGCCACCCTGCTCCCGTCAATGACAGGCCGCTCACCCGGATACCCCTTCACCGTAACATTCTTACCCTGTATGCCTCCCTTGGAGAAGTTCACCTGCTCGTAATAAGTCCCGCCTCGCACCATCACCGTGTCGCCAGGGATCACCATCCCCAAAGCCTTCCCAATGGTTCGCAGCGGTTTGTCCACCGACCCCGTATTCCCATCATCACCGCCGACAGCAACATAATATACATGCCCGCCTGCGTTCTCTTCCGGCCCGCCGCCCCCGGAGCTTTTCGAACAGCTTAAAGAGATCATAAGGTACAGAAAAACAAAAATTGATTTCATTGTTGAGCGCCTTTACTGATTTTATTATTTACAATTCGTGGATTCCCGTCTATATCGCTGCTGCCGTTGACGGAGCTGGAAATGACCACGCCACTGTTTTTGGCAGGTGACGCAGCCTGTATATGCAGGTCGGGAACAGCCAGGCTCACCAGCAACGGATCGGTTCCAAAACCGGTGGCCGCATCCCAGCCGGAAGCAGTCTTCCACGCACCCGCATCCGTAATGACAGCCCCATTGGTACTGCCCCAGATCCATTGATAAGCACCAGCCGAATAATAGAGGTTGTGATCGACCGTGTTATTGGACCCGGAACCCGTATACTTATGTACCAGCAGGTCATTGGCGCCGGCATAAACGATGTTATTGACAATGGTATTACCGGTACATTGCTCCCGGATGCTGATCTCCCCTTCTATCTCCCCAAAGGCGCCCGTCACCCGGTCGTTGTTGTACAAAGTATTATTCACGATATAGCTATTGGTAGTCCCGCCGGTGGTATAGTTCAAATAGCCTCCCATATAGATCCCCGCACACCAGCAGTTGTACACGAAATTATTCCGTACCCTCGCACTGTCCGTCGGGAACCCATTGGTCTCGCTCACCACGCCGATGCCCCTGTCCACCGAATAGATCCTGTTTCGCTCCACAGTAATGTTCCGGGAGCCGTCGAGATAGATCCCAATCGCCCCATGTCCCCCCAGCGGACCACGGCTGCTCTCGATATTGTACAAAGTATTGCCGCTGATAACTCCATTACGGGCATAATTCAACGCAGGCACACTATTGGCCGCATATCCGCCTGCCGCATCTATCCCTATATTCTGTCCATTGTAAATAGTATTGTTCGATACGATAAATCCATCCACATAGCCATTCACGGTCAGGTTTTCTCCATACCCCGTCTTGCAATCGTGTATGGTATTCCCATCTACAATAATATTCGTAATGGGATCAGCCGTATTACCCTTGATCAGGATGGCATTGCAGCCGCCATCCAAAGGAGTATGCTCATAATTGATGTTGTATACGGTATTGTTCCTTATCTCGATGAAGTCGCATCCGTCCTGCACCAGTATGCCCTTCGGATCATTGGCCTGGTTGGTCGATACGAAATTGCAGGTAGTAAAGCCCTGCACCACGACGAACTTTACGCCCTTCACAGTGATCAATCCCTCCGACCCGTTGACGGTCAGCCCCGTTCCATCGATGACAGGCGTTTCCCCCGCATACGCTTTCAGCGTAATGTATTGTCCTTGAACGCCGGTCTTTGTAATCACCACCTTTTCACTATAGGTCCCTCCTCTTACGATCACCGAGTCGCCGGGCGTCACCATCCCCAGGGCCCTCCCAATGGTTCGCAGCGGTTTATCCATCGACCCTGCATTCCCATCATCTCCATTGGCAGCCACATAATAGCTATGTCCGCTGCTCGCCGTAGAACCTGTTATCGACTTGCTTTTACTGCATGCCATACCTATCATCGCCGGCAAAACAGCTGCACCAAAAATCAAACGTTTCATAGCAATATATCTTATTGAGATACGATCTTCCGTATGCGGTTATTATTTTTATCCAGCACATATACGGTCCCATTCTTATCCACGGCGACACCCGTTGGCGCGCTAAAGGCGGCAGATTGACCAATGGCGTCTACATAGCCCGCCGTACCGCTGCCGGCAAATGTGCTTACCTGCCCGTCACCTGCCTCTATATAGCGGATGGATTGGTCAGTATTGTACGTGCCGCCATCCCAGGTGCCATTGCCCGCTACATAGATATTGCCCATGCCATCCAGGGCTATCCCCCAGGGGTGATCGAATTTTGCCGCTGCCGCCGTCCCATCCACATATCCTGCCGACCCCGCGGTACCCGCAACCACGCTCTGCTGCCAGCTGCCCGCGCCAAACTTATAGATCACCTGGTCGCCGCTACCGGAAACAAAAAGATTACCCGCCTTGTCGAACTTGATGCCCGCAGGATAGTACAGGCCGGATATCACCTGACCCTGGTTCCATTGAGAGGTCACCTGGTATATATTACCCGCAGGATCATCACTGGTATAATATACATATCCGCTGGTCGGATCCACCGATACGCTCCAGGGCGCCTGCCCGCCCCAGGCCCAGGTGACTGCCGTCCCGTCAGGCCCAATCTTCCGGATGTCCCAGTTACCCGGATCGACAGACCAGATATTGCCGTCCTTATCCAGCGCTACATCATAAGGTATGCTGAATTTGGCCGCACCACCCTGTCCATCTGCATAGCCGGAAGTAGTGGGATCACCGGCCAGCGTCGTCACATTACCCAGGCTGTCGATCTTACGGATACAATGATTACCGGGGTCGGCCACATATACATTCAGGTTGCCATCTACCACGATACCCATACTTCGATACCAGCTCTGCCCGGAAAAGTTGAACTCCGCGCTCGTCCCCTCCCCATTGGCAAAACCAGCCTTCCCATCCCCCGCCAGCGTGCTCACGATCCGGGAAAAAGTATAATTGAAGATGCCTTTGCTGACGGCGCTGTCCCCCGCGATCTTTACGATCACATTCCCCGACCCGCACTTCGACGGTATCACCGCCATGATCTGACGGGTATTCGCGCCTACTACTTTTAACTTATGTCCATTGATCACCACCGTCATCCCGGCCGTATCCGTGGAAAAATTAGTCCCCGAGATCAGTATCTCCGTTCCCACCCCACCCGATGTCGCGACAAAGCTGTCGATAACAATGGGCGCCCCGGGGTTATGACCAACTCCTGAATTCTTTTTACAGCTCACCATGGCCGACATCAGGCCCACTATTCCCGCCAGCACTACTATAATATTTCTCATACAGTTTTTTTTAAAGTTCGCCACCATGGGTTGACATGGCTTACCAACCCGGATTTTGTACAATTGCATTGTCCTTGTCTATATCACCTTGGTAAATAGGATACAGATACATCTTGTCATTCCACGTTCTCGTCTGGAACAATGTACGGTTATAGAACCCCGTGAAGGAAAAACCCAGCCCGTTGTCATTGGCCCCTACATTCATCCCATAAATTGCCTGGTTCGCAGGGTCGCCCAGCAGCTTTCTCCGCGTCAGCGTATAATACCTGTCCCCATTCTCAAAACAGAGCTCTACCTGCCGCTCGCGGAGAATATATTTCCGCATCTGGTTCTGATCCCCCACCGCGCCCGGGTAGACAGTCTCGATACCAGGCAAACCCGCCCTGGCCCGGATCATATCCAGGTAAGTGACGATATCGGGATTGGAAGGATCGGATTCATTCAACGCCTCCACATAATCCAGCAGGATCTCTGCAAATCTGATAAGTATCTGCGGCCGGTAGTTCGTCGCATCGTTCCGGATATTATCCGAAGGGCTAACACACTTCAATACCCCATAACCCGTGATATTGTTGCTGCCCGCCGCCAGCGCTCCGGACTTACCGGAATAATACAGCTCCACCCTCCCCTTGCCATTTTGATTGGCCGCGGAGGAATAATAATCCTTGTCATCCACCGTCACGGCAGGCAGCACCGGATGCATATTGTATTGGATATAGGCATAGAACCGCGCTTCCCGGTTGGCATACATGCTCCATTCCCCCGCCAGGTGACCACCCCAGAAGCTGGTATCGTTCGCCGCGGCAAAACCCGTCTCTACATAGCCGGAAGCAGGATCATCGATGGTCCGCCCATTGGACATGGCAAAAGCATCAACCACATTCTGCGTGGCATTATACATATTGTAGCCACCCGGACCCGGCGACGCACATTTCGTCCAGCCCCAATAGCTCCAGTTGTTATTGGACAGGATGATCTCCTTGTTCCAGTTGGTAAGAAATACATCCCGCACCGACAGGTAAGGATCGAACACAGTGCTCGTTCCCTCATCCACATTCGTAAAAAGTCTAAAAGTGCCCAGATCTATCACCGCCTTGGCAGCCGCCGCGGCAGTTGCCCATTTGCCGGCATCATAGGTCGCTGGCGCCAGCGCCGTACCATCGTTATTCTTGAAATTGCTGAAATAGGAATTCCCATTCCACAACGGACTGGCCGCCAGCAGAGCCACCTGCGCCTTGACAGCCAGACAGGCGCCCTTGGATACCCGCCCATAGTTGCTGCTGGAAGCCCACGCAGCCGGCAGGTGGGCCGCCGCCCGATCCATCAGCTGATTGATATACACTACACAGGTGTCGAACGGCGCCCGTGCATATTGCGTAATGTCCGCAGTCTGACTCACCACATCGGTGAGCTTCACAAAAGGACCATATTGACGCAGCAGCTTCCAGAAGAACCATCCCCGGAGAAAGATACATTCCGACTTGTATTGCAGCTTCAGACTATCGCTTAGCTGACTGGACGGTACTTTGTCGATGTTCTGCTCGAAAATAAAGGACTGCCGGATGCCCGCATAATAGCTTCCCCAATTGTAGGAGATATAGCTCTGAGGACTCCAGTTGCCGGCCACCATCTGGCGTACATCCACGGTGGGAATGGATACGGACGTCTCATCGCTGGCGCCCATATTCGGACAATCGCCCCCATCCGTGTTATGCAGAAGACTGTAGATATTGTAGAGATAGGCCTCCGCATTGGCCCTTGTCTGCCACAGCTGATCTTCCGTCAGCAGGTTGTCGGGCTTTTGATCCAGGTACTTCTTACAGGAAGAAAAGGACAGCAGGATCACAGCAGCAGCATATATAAAAAAAGCATTTTTCATGTTCATCGTTTAAAAGTTAGAATTGAGCGCGCAATCCGATAACAAGTGTTCTGACAGGAGGATAGGTCGCTCCGCTGGAGCCCAGCTCCACATCCCATAATTTGAATTTCGAGAAGGTCAGCAGATTGGTCCCTGCCCCATAGACATACAGGCTGGCCAGCCCCGTCTTCTTCGTTCCGGCGTTGTAGATCGTGTATCCTATCGAAGCCTGCTTCAATCGTATATAGCTGCCGTCTTTCAGCCACCACGTGCTGCCTAAATAATTGTTCGAAGTAGTGGTGGCAATACCCAGCCGGGGGTAATCCACGTTCTGGCTGGGATTGGACGGCGTCCACCGGTTCAATACATTGCTCAGCACATTGGCCGGATATTGACCGATGCCCGTGAAAGGCACCACTCCTACCCCCGCCGAGCCCGCGCCAGGTAAGGAGATCGCCGACCCATTCGCCATGATGGCGACATCCGCTACACCCTGAAAGAACAACGACAGGTCTATCTTTTTATACCCCACTGTAAATCCCGCGCCATAGCTCCAGCTCGGAAAGGCGGACTTACCCGTATACTTCCAGTCATATCCATCCACCACCCCGTCTTTGTTCATATCCGAATATTTGATGTCGCCCGGATGCACCGCCAGGCTGAAAGTCTGGCTGGGGCTGCCATTGATATCCTGCTGGTCCTTGAATAGCCCTTCCGCCACATACCCTGTGAACTCCTGGAATTTCGTACCCGTCATCCGCTGATACTTGTACTTACGGGCTGGCTCATCCGCAAACACGATCCTGTTCCGGGCATAGGTAAAATTGCCAAATACCCGCAGCGTCACATTTTTTCCGAACTTATCATTGTATTCCACACTCCCATCGATGCCCTTGTTATTCATCTCCCCTATATTGGAGATCACCGTCACCCCGCTGGTGCCCGATGCATAATTGAATCCATCATACCCTACGATGGAGGAGATGGATTGACGCGGGATCAGGATATCCTTTCTCCTGTCCTGGAATACATCCACTACGATATTGACCTTGTTCAGCAGTCCCACCTCCAGACCGATGTCGGTCTTGGTAGATAATTCCCAGGTAAGATTCTCCGTCCCCGCTACCTGCTCGGATACCCCGGAATAATAAGTGGGATTCGTACCAAAGGCGGTCGTCCCCCCGCCTCCTATTTGCGTCAGATAGCCAAACCTGTTCGACGTACCGATATTATCATTTCCCACCCGGCCCCGCGACGCGCGTATCTTCAGCAGGTTGAACGTCGAGGCCAGCTCATCGAAAAAGCTCTCTTTTGAAATGACCCATCCGGCGCTCACGGAAGGGAAAAATCCCCAGCGATGACCCGGTGCAAAATTTTCCGACCCTGTATATCCTCCGTTGAATTCGGCGAGATACTTGTCCTTATAAGAATAGGTTACCCTCCCCGCCGTGGCCTGGTTGCGATACGGCAGACTGTGAATGACATCTCCCGCCGACGCCACGATCCTGTTGCGCATATTATACACCAGCAGCCCCCCGATGCTATGATCGCCAAAGCTGCGGTTATAGCTTATATTCCCCTCCAGGTACATCGTTCGCTCCGCTGAAGTCGAAGTGCCGTAACCCAGGTACGTGCTTCCCGTACGCGTTTGCGTAAAGATGAGATTGCCTTCCCCATCCCTGCCGCCCGCATACCAAAGGTCATTGTAACCCGTACGGTTGATGTCTGTCTCGTTGTAGCTGTCAAAGGAGAATCGGCCCGTCGCGCTAAGCCCCTTCGTAATGACATCCAGTTTCTGAGCCAGCGTTATGACGGACTGTATCGTAGGCCGGAATTCTGTACTGTATCCCGAATTCTGTAAGTTGTTGTAAGGATTGACGCCCCCGTTGTTCACAGGCCCGGCCCACTTATTGCCCGGGTATTTGATAGGAAATACCAGCGGGTTGGTGGCATAAGCGCTATACCAGATACTCGCCGCAGACACGCCTGGGTAGCGGCTGTTGACCAGCATGGCATCCAGGTTCAGCGACAGCAGCGTCGTCTTGCTGATATTCACGTCCACATTGCTGCGGAAATCATATCTTTTAAAATTGAGATTGGGGTTATATCCATTCAGCTTCGACACCTTATAGCTCCCATCCTGGTCGTAGAAGCTGGCGGAGAGAAAATAACGCATCGCATCCCCGCCACCCGTCACATTCACATTGGCATTATAATACGGCGCCCAGTCCTTGTACATCGACTTCAGCCAGTTGACATTGGGATACAGGTAGGGGTCCAGCCCGCTGGCCGTCTTTTGAATGGTCTCATTACTGTATTGTGCGGTACCTCCATCATTGATCTTCGCCTCATTGTACAGCTTCATATAGTTCACCGCATCCAGCATCTTCGGCATTTTGGTCAGCCCCGACACACCCGACTCTACTTTCCCGGAGATCCTTGGCTTACCCGCCACTCCGCGCTTGGTCGTAATGATAAGCACCCCATTGGCCGCCTTGGCCCCATACACGGCCGTAGCCGATGCATCTTTTAACAGGGATATGCTGGCGATATCTTCCGGGTCGATATTATTATACGCCCCGGCATACGTGCTGTTGACATCCTCTCGCTGCACCCCGTCCACAATTATCAGAGGTGAAACGCTTCCCGCAAAAGTCCCGATACCCCGGATAGTAAAGGTGGAATTATCATACCCCGGCTCGCCGCTGCTTTGCACGGAAATAATACCCGCTACCTTGCCCGCCAGCGCATTCGTCAGGTTCCGCACCGGCATCCGCATGTCGTTCATATCCACGCTGGCCACCGACCCCGTCACCGAGATCTTCTTTTGCCTGCCGTAGCCCACCACCACTGTCTCATACATCTTATCCGTCCGGATCTTCAGCGTCACTTTGATCGTCCCCTTTGCCGGCACCGCTATCTCCTCCGGCTGCATGCCCACCATCGATACCAGCAGTATATCTCCGGCGCTTGCCTTAATGGAAAAAATACCGAACTCGTCGGTCATAACACCCCGGGCGATCTGTCCCTTGATCATCACGCTGGCGCCCAGCAATGGCTTGCCCTCGGAGTCCATCACCTGCCCTTTTACATCCACCGTATCCTTTGTTTTTTGGGTGGTGGGGGACTCCGCCGCCACTTTGGCCGGAGTTGGTTTCTCATTCAGCAATACCCGGTTGCCTCGTAGTTCATAGCCGATATTGCGCCCCTTGAACAGGTAATCCAATACCTCGTCCAGCCGGGCCTTTCGGAAATGGAGACTTACTTTCTCCTTGTCGTTCAGCAGCTGATTGCTGTAAAAAAAGCTCAGCCCCGTCTGCTTGCGAATGCTACGCAGCACCTGCGACACAGACATGTTTTCTCCAGAGATGTTTACGATGGAATGAAGATCCGGCGCCACAGGCTGTGGCCTTGCATCGAGCCCCGGTATCATCGATAAAAGCAAAAGAATGGCAGTCAGCCTTAGAAAAGCCCTCATACTAGCAGTTTTAATAAGCTACATGCAAACTCCTATGTCGGGTGAAGGGAAAAAGAAATTTTTTTCAGAGGAGGCTAGTGGACCACAGGTCCACTGTCCGAAGGACCATCATTAGCCATTTTCTGCTGAAAGGTACCTTTCAAACACCCGAAGGCAGAAAATCATTCTAAGTATAGGTCTTTATTGGAGTAATAGTATTTTATATGCGCAGTAGTCTCAAGATCCTGAAGAAATTCCGACAGCTTACCCCTCTCCATCACCCCGGTCAAAGATTGATTCCTAACCTCTCCCGTGACCACCATATGCACCCCGTAACACCGGGAAGCCACCTCCGCCAGGTGCCCGATGGTCATATCGTGGAAATAGTAGACGCCATTCATCCAGGACAGCTCGTCTTCTTGCTCGAAGGTCGTGGAAGAAAACCCATTGGATACCTCATATTCAGATACATAGCCCGGATCCAGCGACAGCGACTCACCGTCGGGACGCCGGGTAATAACTTTCCCTTCTATCAAGGCCGTCCGCACATTCCCCTTCTCATACGTATTTACGTTAAAGGAAGTACCCAGCACTTGTATGTCCGTCAATGATGTATGTACGACAAAGGGGGCAACGACATTCTTCGCCACTTTAAAAAAGGCCTCCCCCTCCACCTCCACGTCACGATGGCTGGAAGAGAACTTCAGGGGGAATCTCAGACGGGTGGCCGCATTCAGCCACACCTCCGTGCCATCCGACAGGACGATCCTGTACGTAGCTCCAGCCGGCACCGATAACGTGCTTAAAGAAGTATCCTGTGAAGTATATTGAAGGGCGTCGACGCCTGATTGTAAAGTAGTATTTCCCACGGCAATGGATTTGCCCGCATTGGCCTGCCCCAGCTCCACCTGCCGCCCATTGCCAAGCTCCAGCCGCACAGAGGACTGATGCTCTTTTACCAGCGTCGCGATGGTACCCTTATCCGCTATTCTCTCCGTACGGGGAAAGAGCAGCCATGCCCCCGCCACCGCCAATAATACAACAGCCGCAACAGCCAGCACCTTCCTGTACCCGACCCGCCTGCCTATGTCAGCCGCCGGGCTCATTGTGGTCTCCGGCGCCTCGATATCCGTCCTGCTTGCCTCCAGACCCGTCGGTCCCACTTCCTGCAGTTCCCCCCGGCCCGTCGAAGTCCTCAGACCCCGCAGTCCTTCTTCGCCCCCCAACATTCTTACACTCCGCAGCTCTTCCAACCCCGCCCGCCCCTTCAGCTCCCGCAACCCCTCCTCCGCATCCAGCTCCGAAAGGAACGCCCCCATCCCCAGCTCCGACGCCTTCTCCTCCAGCTGCTGCCACTCCCTCCGGAACACAGGATCAGACGATAGCCGCTCTTCCAGGACATGCTCCTCTTCGAGGCTGATGCTCCCGGACAGCTTCTCTACAAATAATTGAAATACCTGTTCTTTAGTAGTGCTCATCTGATAATGCTACAATATTTCGGTCCCGGCGGGTTAATCCGCTCCACTATTTATTTAAATGTCCTGACGTCCCCGACATCTCGCCCCTCAGGAGCTTCAGCCCCGTTTTCAAATGCGTCTTCAACGAATTGATGCTGATACGCATGGAATCAGCCGCATCCTGGTATCTTTTACCATGAATATATACCATCTGGATCGCCCGCTTCTTTTGATCCGGCATCTCCTCCAGGGCAGCGCGCAGCCGCCCATAGTCACCTTCCTCATAGCCGGTCTCCTCCAGGTCTTCCTGCCACGCGGCATAGCCTCTTCTCGTCCTGTCCTGCACCCGCTGCTTCTTCAGATGGTTGATACACCGGTGCTTGACAGCGAGAAAAAGATACCCCTTGATGTCGTCATGGAAGTGAATATACAGCTGCCTGTCCAATATATCGAGAAAAAGGCTCTGGACAAGGTCCTTGGCTTCCGGTCCATTCTTCAAAAAGAAATAGGCGCTGGCGCACAGCAGCGTATAATACTTGAGATACAGCTCGTCAAAGGCGGTGAGATCGCCCCCTTTCAGGCGGCTGATCAGAGCTGTATCGTGCTGGCAGGCCATGCTTAAAAGTAGAGGTTTTTCTTTGAGAGATCCCAACACAAACGTTTGTGTGAATTCCTTCAGAGACTCGGAACCCGGGAAGATGCTCACCGTAAGCTCTGATGGATCAGCTGACGGTAATTGATTGACACCGGACGGTAATGCTTTGAAAAACTAAGACCGTCACCAACAAAGGCTGCAATCGCTTGTTCATATGGGGAAATAATGTTTATGGGAAAATACTTAAAATTGGGCATTTTTTGCCTCCTGTTCTTCTCAGGCAGGCCCATTCCTCCCGCGCCCGTCAGCCATGTTCCCGCATCCGATGGTTTCACCCCCGCCAAAGACGGCTATGCCCTCGTCGAACTCTTCACTTCCGAAGGCTGCTCCAGCTGTCCCCCCGCCGACGACCTCGTCGCCTCCCTCCCAAAGACCTACCCCGCCGGCGTCTATATCCTTAGCTTTCATGTAGATTACTGGGACCGCCTGGGCTGGAAAGATCCCTTCAGCCAGGCCGGCTTTACACAGCGCCAGAAGCAGTATGGCGAGGTCCTCATGCTCAACAGCATCTATACCCCACAGGTCATCGTCAATGGCCGGACCCAAATGGTCGGCTCCGATAAAGACCGCCTCCGGCAAGCCATCGACTACCAGCTGGCCCATACCACCAACCCTCCCATCGACGCCACCGCGCATGGCACAGCCAGGACGGTTACCATCGACTACGCACTGACAGGCACAGGCAAGAGCCCGGCGACACTACAGGCTGCCCTCATACAGCTGCAGGCCTCCACCGCCGTAAAGAATGGAGAGAACGCAGGCCGACAGCTCCATCATGCCAATATTGTCAGATATCTGAAGTCTTCCACAAAAAGCAAAGGCTCATTATCTCTGTCCCTTCCCACCGGCCTGACAGCTGCGGATTGCAAGGTCATCGTATTCCTCCAGGACAAAGAAACCCTGAAGGTGGAAGGAGCCCGCCTGCTTGACATCCATTGACGCAGCTCCTATTTTGCCCCATGATCCTCTTCCTCGGACCAGCCATCGCATTCATCATAGGGAAACATTATGCTCGTGTCAGTCCCCAGCCCGAATAGTATACTTCAACTCCCCCTTGGGCGCCGGCTTCACCGCTTTCAGCAGCACCCTATACACCGCCCTCCCATTCCAATGCTGCCGCACCCCCTCATCCTCGGGAATATCAAAGTCCACCTTTTCCACCGCAGCATCCCAGACCGCCCCGTCATAATCCAGCCATACCCGCTCACCCGCATCCGTGACAAATACGATCCTCCCTCGCGCACCCGGCTCCACGTGACATACAGTCATAAAAGATTGCGTAAGGTTCTCTAAAGGTTTATTCATCGCATATACATCACTGACAGCAACGCCTTCCTTTCCCATCTTCACCGTCCGCCGCCATGACTGTATCCCCGCCTCCGGCGGATAAGCCTTTCCGATATCCATGACCAGCGAGCTGCCCCCTCGCCCCGCTTCATATTTTACTCCTGACGCGGCATACTGCTTTCCATCCTTCTGCTGATACCCATTGACAACAGGCAGATTATGATAAGCCGAAGTATTGAACCAGAGATCATACCGGTGGCTGGAAAAAGTCCGCGCCGTATACGTACCCGACCCCACATCGATGATGACAGGTTCCCCATGAGCATAGACGATAAAATCACCCACATCATTGTGATTGTGACTCTCCGCATTATGTCCCCCATGCGACGCTACGAACATCCCTTTCTCATTACGCGCAGCCATCAGCTGTACATCAGCGAACCAGCAATCCCTGACAGCGGGCGCTGCGGGAGCATAGGCCGCACACTCTTTTAATACCAGAAAATCATACAGCGTACGCATACGATGAAACTGCTCATACGACACACCCCCCGAAGGATACTGATGATAGATCCAGCTCCCAAACCCCATCATTAGCGTATCCTGCATGGCCTTTCCCGCATAATACAACATCACCCCATCCGGTGTGATCTGCGGCGCGGCATCGGCCACATTGATATAATACTTCCCCGCTATATGCGTCTTGTAAATATAGGCGCCCATCTTTTGTATAATAGGTTCATGAAAAATATTGATCTTCCCCTTGCTGGCATCCGACAAAAGGTTCAGCACATCAAAGACACAGCCGCCGGCCGCGGTCCAATACCCCGGCCCTTCGTCACAGCCCCCGTCATCCCCAAGCCCATTGATATATTGGTCTGTATAATGCATCGCCCTTCCGACCGCATCGATCCGCTTCGCCTCATCCTTCTCCAGCACCAGCGCCGCCGCCAGATAATTCGACATCACCCAGGGCGCCCAGTTGTTCAGCTTTACATCACTGCGGCCCGCTCCCAGGTATCCATATTTCTGCGTTTGCATGGGTACGAACACCCGCCGGTTGACTTCATAATAGATACGTTTGCGCACCAGGGGCGATATCTTTTCCAGCACAGGCCCCGCGAAATAGTCGGTCCATGCCATGACAGCCGCCGTTTCCGCCGTAAAAAGATCCACCGTAGGATCTTCCACATCAGGCAGCCCCGCACCCGCCTTCTGTATCCCCAGATGCGCCGGCAGTCCCCAATAGCTTTCTTCACAGATAGACCACACCCCATCCAGTATCTTATCCGCAAATCTTCCCTTCCCCTCCAGCGCCTCCGCATACACCAGCGCACATAACGCATTCCTTTTTTCGAAGGAAGCCTTCTCATACCGCACCCGGTTGCCCGTCCGGACAAACTCCAATGTCAGGGTCGCCGGTATCGGACGAAATTCGAAATGAAGGGCGTCCTCCCCGCTCTTGATAATATTCCGCACCGTGGTGTCCGGAAGAAGGGCACGCCATTCCGCGGGAGATTGAGGGAAAGGATGAAATTGCTCCCTTGGTATCAGCTCCGATGACAGCGCCGGAATATAGGATTGCAATAAATTTCGTTGGGTCACCTGCGCCTCCGCAATCGAGGTCGCTAGCATAAAAAGGACGGCCAGACAGTAAGATCGCATACGATAGATTTGATTCTATCGTAAATTTATGGGTTTTGTCCCATCCTTATGAAGATCCTGGTACGTTCATGGGGATGGATAGCCCACTCCATCAGCAAGGGGCTTTCGATAGGTTCATAAATACCCTTCTTATTGACATCATCCGGCAGCTGCTTCACTGGCTCCAGCACAAAGTAATGCGGCTCCATATAATCCGGACGATTGTCATGCGCATAGGCATTTACGATCACATACTTGAAGCCCTTTTTCTTTAACTCATCCAGGACCTCCGGAGTTAGTTCATTATTCATAATAGCTCCTTGCTTCTTTTTATGGATGCATCGAGATCATCCGTTATATTGGCCTTTCCGATAGCAAACAGCAGCCGCGCATCCTTCAATTCCTTCATCACCTGTGGGCTATGTACCTCCGACAGGATCAGCCTTGCCCCATGCCGCTTGCATTCCTTATAGACCTCCTGGATGGCTTTTATACCCGTGGCATCGATGATAGGCACATGACGCATACGGATAATAAACACCTTGGGAGGTTTTTCGATAAATTTTATAGCATCCTTGAATTTATACACCGCCCCAAAGAACAGCGGTCCTGTTATCTCGAATATCTCCACATGTGCAGGCAGCGCAACCCGCTCCGCCGCACCATCGCCCCTATCCTCCAGCTCCCCTCTCAACGCAACGACATCACTGAATTGGATCATCTTACGCATAAAGAGGAAGACGGCCAGTACCATCCCGACCTCGATGGCCAGCGTAAGGTCCACCAGAACGGTGAGAAAGAAGGTAGTCAGCAGCACAATTATGTCTCCTCTCGGTCCTTTCAGGACGGAAAGAAAGTTCCGCCATTCACTCATATTATACGCCACTACCACCAGGATGCCTCCCAGGGTCGCCATAGGGATGAGGGCTGCCCACCGGCCTACACACAACATGATCAACAACAACGTGACGGCATGTACCATTCCCGCGACAGGGGTACGTCCTCCGTTCTTTATATTCGTGGCCGTACGTGCAATAGCGCCCGTAGCAGGTATACCCCCAAAGACGGAAGAAAAAATATTGGCAGCACCCTGGGCCACCAGCTCCATATTGCTTCGGTGATCGCCCCCGATCATCCCATCCGCTACCACAGCCGACAAGAGGGATTCGATCCCCCCCAGCAGGGCAATGGCAAATGCAGGTCTGATCAGTCCCTTGATCGTCTCGATATCCAGCCGTGGCACGGACGGTGCCGGCAGGGAGGAAGGGATATTCCCAAATCTGCTGCCGATGGTCTCCACAGGGTAATGAAAGAACAGAGTGGCCAGAGTCGTCACCAGGATGGCGACCAGCGATCCCGGTATCTTATGCGTCACCCGGGGCCAGAAAATGATAATGACAATGGTTGCAGCCGCCAGCAGCGTGGAATAGCTGTTTACTGAAGCAATATTTTCCGCATACACCTTCCATTTATAAAGAAAGTCGGCTGGCACGCTCCCCGTGATAGTAAGACCCAGAAGATCCTTTATCTGGGATGAAAAAATGATCAGGGCTATCCCGCTGGTAAACCCTACGATCAGCGGATATGGAATAAATTTTATGACAGAGCCCATTCTGGCCAGCCCAAGCAGGATCAGCAGCACGCCCGCAATACAGGTGGCTATCGTAAGCCCTCCCACTCCATATTGTTGGACGATGCCGTAAACAATGACGATAAAGGCGCCCGTCGGTCCGCCGATCTGAACCCTGCTGCCTCCCAGTGCGGAAATGATAAATCCCGCAATAACAGCCGTAAACAGCCCCTTCTCCGGTGAGACACCCGAGGCGATGGCAAACGCTATCGCCAGCGGCAATGCGACTACACCTACGATCACACCCGCCATTATATCCTTTCCGAGCTGTTGCCGGTCATAATGTTTCAACGTCTCCAGGAGCTTGGGTCTTAGCATATAGTCGACATCAGTTTTTGATCCAGAATTTTAACAGGCCATCCATTTGCGTTTCCACCAGGCGATACTCGGGTGGTATCTCATCTTCCATGCTATGAAAAGTAACGATCCGGGTCCTGGATGGCATTTCCCTTAGTTTATTATACAATTGCCTGTTATAATAATTGTATAGCTCTACGGAATAGTCTATCCGGTCATCGATCTTGTCCGTATCGGTCAGGTTCTCATAAAAGGAATTATAAAAGTAGAAATGGTCGAACAGCTTAAAATCCAGCTGCGTGAAATTGCCATGTATGAATCGGATATTGGGCAGGCCCAACGCTTCACACGCTGTTTCAGCATGCTTCACCAGATCATTACGCTGCTCGATACCAAAGAAGAACGCCGATGGCGCCGAATGGGCCGCCGCCAGGCAGAACTTACCTACTCCGCTGCCAATATCCAGCACATTGTCATTGCCTGTCGGCGTCAGATATTGGACCACCCGTTGTGTCACATGTAAGGGAGTCCAGTGCCTCACTGCCAATTGTCGTATCGAAGGGGGATATAGGTTGTGAAATTGAGCATCCGTCTCGAACATGTTTGCAAAGGTACTGGCTGCAGCAAGCCCTCGCTGTAATGCAGACTACCCTAAAAAGTGATGTTTATTACTAAAAAAAGTTAATTTTAAACTCAGAATGAGTATAAGAGGCATCTTCCCTATAGACAAATGGGACTTTAAAAGTCAATCGATCCTGACTGATCTGCCAAAAGAAGATTGGACCTCTCTTACCATGCACATGAGCACACAGGTATATGACAAGGGAGAGATCATCTTCCGCGAAGGCGCCTATCCCACGGGCATTTTTTATATCATGTCCGGCATGGCCAAAAAGTACAAGCTGGATAAGGAAGGAAAGGAACAGATCATTTATGTTGCCAACACGGGCGAGCTGATAGGTTACCATGCCATCCTGGAAGAGGACAGATACCCTGATTCTGCCGCCGCACTGGAGGAGAGTAAGATAGGGTTTATCCCCAAAGAGGATTTTTTGGAGGTCCTGCAGCATTCGGCCATTTTGAACAGGCGGTTGTTGAAGACGCTCAGCCATGAGTTTGCCGTGCTGGTCAACAGCATTGCATTATTTGCAAGCCGCCCTCTTCGCGAACGGCTGGCCATCCAGCTGATCATATTGAGAGAAAAATACAAAGTGGATTTTCAGCCAGGCATGCCCGTTGAAATAAATATGTCGAGGGACGATCTGGCCAGCATGGTGGGAGCGACGAGGGAGAATGTTCTACGGATCCTGGCCGAGTGGAAGGAAGAAGAGATCATTGCCACCAGGGGCAGAAAGATCATTGTAAAAAATGTTCCCCAACTACTGAAAATAGCCAACTATTGACCCCCGCATTCCACAGACTCAAGACAACGGCCGCAGCCATCACGCACCTTTCTAAAGAAGATCTGGACAGATTTTGCGCCGCCGCCAGCCCCATGGAATGCAAAAAAGGACAGCCGCTGCTAAAGGAAGGCGATACCTGTAGACGTATTTTCTTCGTCGACAGCGGCTACTTCCGAACCTATCATACCCAAAAAGGGCTTGAAATAAATACCGGTCTTCATTTCGAAGGTTCTTTCGTTACCAGCCTGAAAAGCCTGCTGACAGGCGCCCCATCCGCCTCCTTTATCGCTGCCGCGGAACCTGCCCTGGTATACATATTTACAAAGGAGAAGATGATGGACCTCTATGCACAGTCCCCTCCTATCCTCGACTTTGGAAAAAAGCTGCTGGAGAACATTGCTATGGCGCAAGAGGAGCACCTTGAGCTGTTTAAATTATACTCCGCCGAACAGCGGTTTCGCTATATCGAACAGCACCAGCCCGAAATGCTCCAGCGTGTCCCCCTGTCCTGGCTGGCCTCCTATCTGGGCGTTGCCAGGGAAACGCTTAGCCGGTTCCGAAAAAACTCCTCTTCTCCCCGATTGTGACAATTGTCACACGATGCTCCCCGATGTCCCCGCTACTTTTGTTCCTATAAAAAATTTAAAAATGACAACGGTAGCACAGAACAAAACACTGATAGATCGCTTCAACAGGGAGTTCCTGGAAGGACAGCAACTACAAGTCTTTCACGAGCTGGTTTCGCCCGATTTTCGCAATCACGCCGCCCCCCCTCCCCGGCAAGGGTTTGACGACACCCTGCAATTTTTCCAGCAGGTGTTATGGCCCGCCTTGTCCGGGCTAAAAGTGGAAATTCTGGACCAGTTCGGAGAAGGCGACCGCGTCGTCACCCGTAAAATATTACACGCCGTCCAGCAGGCTGAGTTCATGGGCATGCCCGCTACCCACGCTCCGGTCAGTCTCGGGGTCATCGATATATTCCGCATCGCAGACGGTCAGCTGGCCGAACACTGGGGAGCCCTCACCACACATTGATCGCCTGTACAGGACTCGATCATTCCCCCGTATTCACCAGCACCGTCCTCGTAGGAACACTCCGTCTGCCCCCCCGCGTGATCACAATGGTCCGCAGCACACGGGTCTCTCCCTTGGGCACGGCAATATCCAGCGGCGAGACATACTCCCAGTCCGTATCCCCGGGCTCCCTGTCATTCAAGGTATAATATATCTTCGCTCCCGGCAGAGGCGATTGCAGAGCGAAATGAAAAGAAGTTCCATGCAATGTCACCGTGCTGTCCGCCACACCGATGGCCGCAGGCACACGGTAGTCGACACCGGTAGCATCCAGCCGGGCCAGGTGACGCGGCACCCTCACCCGCGAAAAATCGGTAAAATCCTTACGGGACAGGGGCGACCAGCCCACCTCTGAGAGGGCGTACATACGTGGCAGCGTCATGTATTCGATCTTGGCGGGTGTACCGATAAATTCCGTCCAGACATTCCCCTGCACACCCTCTATATATTGCTGCTGCTCTTTTGTCAATGACGCAGGCATGGGGTCATAGTCGTAGGTCTGCTGCAGGGGAGTATAACCACCGATGTTCACAGGCTCCTTATCGTTCCGGCTCTGGGCATAGTCAAGATACATCCCGTTGGTGGAAGGGCTCATGATCACCTTATGATGTTGCTGGGCAGCGGCAATTCCTCCCTCCTCGCCGCGCCAGCTCATGACGGTGGCATTAGGCGCAAGTCCCCCCTCCAATATCTCATCCCAGCCAATGATGTTACGCCCCTTGGTCAACAGGAATTGTTCTATGCGCTGGATAAAATAGCTTTGCAGCCCCTTCTCATCCTTCAAGCCTTTTTTACGGATCAGGTCCTGGCAGAAAGCGCTCCGGACCCAGGGTGTCTTCTCCGCCTCATCACCTCCAATATGGATATATTTACCGGGGAACAACGCTACCACCTCCGTCAGGACGTCTTCCAGGAAATGAAACGTCTCTTCTGTGGGGCAGTATAGGATATCGAAGGCCCAGTCCATCTTCGCGGATGTATCCAGCGGACATTTCAGCGACGGATAGGCCCGCAGGGCAGCCCCCGAATGCGACGGCATCTCGATCTCCGGCACCACTACGATATGCCGGTCGGCCGCATAACGCACCACTTCCCTTATCTGATCCTGCGTATAATATCCTCCATAGGTTACACTGTCGGGCCAGTCCCTGTTCCAGGCTACCTCGCCCTGCATGCGATACGCGCCTATCTGTGTCAGCTTCGGATATTTTTTTATCTCTATCCGCCAGCCTTCATTATCCGTCAAATGCCACTGAAATCTGTTCAGCTTGTATGCCGCCATCCTGTCGAGAAAAGCCTTGACAGCATCCACCGTAAAAAAATGCCGGCCTACGTCCAGCAACATCCCCCTATAAGCCAGTCTTGGATAGTCTTCGATATAGGCGCATGGGATGTCTTTCTTGTCCGCCAGCAGCTGCAGCAGCGTTTGTATCCCGTAAAATAATCCGGCTCCCTTTCCTGCAATGACGATCTTCCCGCTGCCGATGGTTAGCCGGTAACCTTCTTCCGGTAGTCCCTCTGTACCCGATGTCGTCAGCTCGATAAAGGAAGAGGCGGCATCTCCCATGCTGATCTTATAGCCATTCTGCTGCAGCCAGCCGCTCAGCCACTTCACTTCGGACGCGGCCCCCTTATCTGCTTTGATAAAAGCCGTTGTGCCCAGCTTGAATTTTCCCGTACCAGGCTTGATGACTACCGGAGCTGGAATAATACCCATATTGGGGTCCGAACCCGGCCCCTGGCTGATGGCCAGATAAGGTATCAGCGAGACACCCAACAGATATATAATTTGTTTCATACCCATAATATACGTATTGAATAGGTTTCTACCACAATGGCAACAAAAAATCTTTTGTATCTTGAGCCATAACCTCTACCTATGTCCCATTTCAAGATCCTCTTCTGGCCTGTATTTGCTGCGACCTTCATCGTGGCCTTTCTCCAGTTAAAAGACCAGACCTACCTTACAAATGACAGGGCTCCCAAAGGTATCGTTTCTCTCGAACTGGGCGCTACCCGCGCAGAAGATATCGCCATCGTCCGGTCCTGGAAACAGGATACGCTTGATCGCTCCACCGCCGATCCATGCCGCACCACACTCGCCATCAACAGGCTCCATAGGGCCCGCACCGATGTCCGGACGGACTTCCTCTTCATACTGCTCTATACGGCCCTGGGGATTATCATCATTATCGCTCTTCAAAGCCGCATCGGACGTACAGACTCATGGTTCAGCCATGTCCTGCTGGCGTTGCCTCTGGCAGCCGGTATTTGTGATGTGATAGAGGATATAGGCATGCTGCAATTTATCCGCGATGGTCTTAACAACACTTCTCATGCCAGCGAATTCACGGCCCGCCTGACCCGCATCATGGCCATGACCAAGTTCATTATCCTGGCTTTTCTGCTTTTCCTCTATCTCCCCTTTACCCTCATTATAAAGGATAAGGGACTTCAGAAGCTGTCGGATTACATTCGTAACAAGAGCATCCAGCTATTCCAATATAGGGTCATCCTCATTGGCGTAGTGGCCTTTTCGCTGCCCATCTGGATAATGGACCAGGGACAGGATCTGCTCGTTAACAGCAATTCCAGCGACTATGGCGTTGTTCTTTTTGTGAGTGTCGTATGCATGGCCGCCCTGTTGAGCTGGTGGCTGGCCAAGCTGTTCTTCGAACAGGAATATAAAGGCCCCGTATGTCCCATGGTCGAGCCTGTGATCACCGACCCGGTCCGTGAAGCGTCAGAAAAAAAGGTATCCCGTTATCTTGGCGTGGCGACGATCATCATTCCGGCGACTGCCATATTGAATGCCCTCCGCGCCCTTCGCATACACTATCCGCTGGATATTTTTCCGCCCATCATCTGGCTCACTGCCCTGCTCGCCCTTTTCTTTGTCCTGATAAAATATGACCTGGCATGTAGGGCCTGGCAGCGGTTAAAGGATCGATGGAACGAATCCACCGCCAACACCATCACCGTCATATCCTGGATATTCCTGGCATTTGTTCTGCCGGGACTGATCCGGCTCTTTTTGCTGAAAGAGGACAGCTATACACCTGCCTCGCTCGTATGGCTTTTCTTCCATTTGCTGCTCCTGGCATTCGCCTTCTGGATATTCGTCAGCACCCGCAGCAATATATTTACGGGGCATGGGCTGCTAGGTCGCCGCATCGGTTGGCCCGTCATCCTCGGCAGTCTCGTGCTGGCCCTTCTTTTCGTACTCTTTAATATCTTTCCCCTCTCAGTGCTAAAGCTGGACTGTAACTATCTTTCCCTCCCGGTTCTGCTCTCGGGGATTATCTTTTACATCATCCTCTTCACGCTGTTGATACGCCTCAGCCTCTGGCTGAAGATCAACCTGGTATTCTTTATATTGACCATTGGGCTCATCCTGGCTATCAGCACCCCCAACGACTTTCATGCGGTGCGTGTCATCAACAAGGATGCCAACGGAATAGCCGGCGGCGGCTGCCTCCCCGACCCTCAATTCAACAGGTCGCTCGTCCCCCTTTCCCTCAACGACTATTTTAAAGGCTGGCTCCTTCAACGCAAGGATGAGATCCTCAATGGTCCCGACAACTACCCCATCTTTCTTGTCAACTCCTACGGCGGTGGCATCAAGGCAGCGTCCTTCACCAATATGGTATTCTCCTGGCTCGACAGCACACTCATAAGCACGTCTCAAAATCATAAAGGGTTCGAACATTTCGTATTCTCCGTCAGCGGCGCCTCGGGAGGCGCCATCGGCGCTACCATACAATGTGCTTATCGTCACAGACACCTCGACAGCAGTGCGCAAGCCTACAGCCTGCAATATTTCCGGGATTTCTATCGGCACGACTTTCTCACACCCGTGCTGAGTAGTATGATAGGGCGTGATGTCTGGGCCTCCGCGGTCGGCTATCCCCTGTGGCAGGATCGGGCCGCCATCCAGGAGAGCATATGGACAGACTTCGGTCGCACCGGCCTGGACATATATCTCAACAGCTCATTCGATTTTCTGTGGGATACTTCCGCTGCGAATCCCGCACGCTACGAAGTTCCGCTGTTATTTTCCAATACCCTGAATGTAGACGATGGATTAAAAGGCATCATGGCTCCTGTGGCGCTGTCCAAAAGTGATTTCCCCGGTACTATTTTTATACGGGACAGACTCTCCGACAGCACCTATCTTCCCCTCATCACCGGCGCCTTCCTCAGCGCCCGCTTTCCCTTTATCAGCCCCAGCGGCAAGATGGGAGCAGGCTATCATTTTATGGATGGCGGAGGAAAGGACAATTCCGGCGCATCCACCTCCGAAGACATCTTTATCAGCCTGGCCCGCCAGGGATGCCATCGGACAGACGACAGTGTGTTTATGCGGCTGATGAAAAAAGTGCGTTTTTATTTCGTCTCCATTACCAACAGCCCCTACTACAATCCCGACACCCGCCAATTGGTCTCCAACAGATTTGAACCCATCAGCCCGATCATAGGCATCATCAATAGTGGTATATACGGCAACGCTATGTCGGCGGACAATACCCTCCAATATCGTTACATCTCCGACTCCACGCAGTTTCCCGGCATCCGCTCCGACTACTCCTCTGTCTGGATCACCGCCACCTGTGTGCAGGAAGCAGGGGGCTCATTCTATTCACCCGTTCTGCCCCTCGGCTGGCAGATCTCCGCCCCCTCGCTGGAAAGATTGTCGCACAGCTTCGACCGGGACATGATCCGCTCTTATAACCAGGAAGGGATCCGAAAGATATTAAATGTTACCAATGGATTCTGACATTCGAGCTTTAATATACTCGTGAACTAGGAAGAAATATCTGCATCTAGCAGTTCAATCTTATGAGCAATAACCGGTAAATTGGCAATGAACCACTCCGGTAGCTCTGCGTATGAAACAAATAGTATTAGCTCACCTTCATTGAGAACAGTCAATACCCGGTGTTCGGTCTCTGAAGTATCAATAATTTGAACTAAATGGAACATCCCATAATGCTGATTTAGCTTCTCCAAATTCCCATAAAAGTTATCGGCTACAGTAATAGGGTCTACATAATGGCCTCCTTCCTGCGTTCTGTCAACCACCCGTATCTCAGACAACTTAGTATCGCGAAGTCCTAAAAAAGTAAGATGTATGGAATAACCTGCTGCACGAAATTTGCGAGGAATATCCCACGTTGCTTCATTAGTAAAATGTCCTTCATAAGCAAAATCCGTGTTCGTTGCAAGCGCCATTTCAACTTTGGCATCAAACGTTTCTTCTACAAAAGTCCAGGCTAGTTTTTTACATTCTTTGGGAGACTTTATCCCCGACCGCCAGTATTCGTTTATTTTTTCCGTAAACAACTTATCTCCGTCGAAAATGGGGCCTTGTTGACGTATATGAAGAGGAATATAATCCGGCCCAACGCTGGATTTTCCGGCTCCATTGGACCCTGTTATAATATGCAATTCCGGCATAGCTACAGACGGGGGAAGCCATATTTTTTACGAAGAGAATGCTCTTCAGTAGATGAAAGTGTTCGTATGACAGTGAATTCTTTGGCAGCATTCTTTAGATAAACCAATTTGATAGTGCCATCTGGATATTCCAGGTAACACTGGTTGGTCTCCAATTCCTTGGAATTGATCATGAATGGGCGGCCGTTTAAAAGCTTTTGCAACCGAAGTTTTTGAACCGCTTTATTACCTATTGTTTCAATGGTTTGCAGAGCTGTCATACTATGATAAAAGTACGAAAAAATAGCGGTTTTACCAATCCTCAAGGCTCCCGCACCACCCTCACCGGCCCCAGCAACCCCGACGGTAGCAACGGCGAGTCTTTGGTATAGTGTCTATACGTAGTAAATGTATATCTCCCGCTTGTTCGGGGTAACCCCTTCGTCAACCACTCCGGCCACTTCCCATCCTTTATCCCATCATCCGGCCTCCGCTCATCTCCGATGAGCCGGTTCGGCCACCTGTTCACCACCTCGATATCCAGCTCATTATCCCCCTTCCGCAAATGGTCCGTAATATCCACCCTCCACGGCGCTGTCCACACCACCCCCAGATCCACTCCATTCAGCCGCACCCTCGCCATATCTTTCACCACACCGAGGTCCAGGTACAGTCTCCTGGCTGGCGGCCTTACTCCCACCTTGGCCGGCTGTTCCGCCCCACCTTTCTCAAGGTCCCTCGCCTGAAATGTTTTCCGGTAATGAGCGATCCCCGAATAATATCGTATGCCATCCACCCCGCTCTTCGTCCAGTCATATAATGAATCAAACTTCACCCGGGCCGGGCCGCCCCACACGGTATCAAATGACACTGCCCAGGGGCCTTCCAATGTTGTAACAACACGCTCCTCCGGAAAATTCCTCCCTCCCGCCGGTCTTATCTTCCTCTCCCTAAACACAACAAAGTAGCTCTCATAGGGCTGCAGCACCATCGGCACCACCGTCATCCCATCCTTCACAGAATATTCCGGCAACGCCCTCCGCCGCCCGGTCACCGCATCCCAAAGCTCCGGCGCCCCGCTCTCCACACGAAAACTCACATCCGCACCCACCGCACTGTCCCGTTTATTGGACACAAAGTATACATCCCACCCTTCCCCCGTCCGATGTGTATAACGCAATGGCCCATTCGAAGAAAAGTCTTCGCGAACGCCCATTGAACGCAGCACCGCCGCCGTCGTCTGGTATGAAGGATATAAATTATCATTCCCGGTGGCATCGCCACCCCATATGATCCGCCCCTTTCCTGCACCACGTATCGTTCTGTTGGCCGGCGCCAGAACTTCACCCCCACTATGCGTCAGCTTTACACCCCATCCCTCTTCAACCAGCGCCCGCACCCGCTCATCACACCCCGGATAACCGGTCAGACTGGGACTCCGTACAGGCGGCGCCCCGATCACAGTAGCCCCCTCCTTCACCAGATCGACAATCTTCTCAAGGAGGGCAGGCGTCATCGTCGGCATATTCGGCAATACCAGCACCCTGTACCCGGCCCCGCCAGGGAATACGATCTTCCCATCCCTCACGAATGCCTTGTATAATTGACTCGGCGCACAACCATCGAAGTTAAAACCCTTCCTATCCGGCATCACCGCATCATCCCCTGTCATCGCAGACACGGGCGCCCGAAAGACATGCGGCGCACCCTCAGGCGTCAGATATAATATATCGGCCACGGTACGCCCCTGCTGTAACAGGTATTGACATCGCGCAATATAACTATGATAGGCCCCTACCATCGGCCACCAGGTCTGGCTCCTGTTCCAATGCACTCCATAAGGCCCCATCGTCATACCCGGCTTCAAAGACGGATCCAGCGCCTGATGCTGAAAAGTATGATATACCAGCCGGTTGATCCCCGTCGCAAAAGCCCAGTCCCCCTGGTCCTTCATACTCCCGGGATATTGCTTCCAGCCTTCCTCATCCCCCGCCGTAAAAGATTCCGCAGGCGCCAGCGGTATCCCATTCACGTGCGCAATAGAGGTCGCTTCGATACAGCTGAAGGAAGAATTGAACCCATACCCCTTGCTCCAGAACTCACACATAGGCACATCCGCCACGGCGCCCAGCTCCAGGTCAGCCGTCGGGTTCATATCATACGGCTCGATAGACAATGTCATCCCATGACGATGGCTGTATTTCTTCACCTGCTCCGCATGATATTCCAGCACCAGCTCCTGTGAGGTCTGACGAAGGTCCCAAAGGAATCGCTCGCTCATCTCCAGGCTGCCCACGACATTCCCTAAATAAACAGGATAAAATGGTTTAGGGTCATACCCTCGCCGCCGGATAAACTCTTCCCTAAAATGAGGGGTCCAGTTCTGCGATCCCATCTCCCAGCTATCTATATGCAGCCGCTTGAATCCACCCTCCAGCCGGGGATCAGGGTCGCCGGTCTTTTCCAGCAGCTTACCCACATAGTCCTGCAGATGGTCATTGAGTGCAGCGGTATCCATCTTGTCGCACTCGAATCCCAGTCCGGGCACAGGTGCAGGCCGCGTCACCGCTCCATTATTACGCACACCCAGCCGCACAATGGTCCAGCTTCCGGGAGGAGGATCCCAGGTCAATACACCGTCCGCAGTCATCTTGTCCGTCAGATCGAGAACGTTTTCTTTTGGAATGACAATATCAGCAGATAAAATAGAATCGCTAGGTGGTGGGAGATAAGCCTTCACGCCATCCACAGAAGTATAAGGCTCCCGGTAATACAAAGCCTTCTCGTCGATGTCCTTTATTTTAAAGGAGCTGTCCCGCGTCGGCCAGGCCAGCACAGCCACATCTTTATAAAAATTGTCCCATTCTTTTTTCAACGGCGGTGTAAATACGCCCATCCCAAAATATGGCTTCCTCGGCACAGGCTTGGGAAGCATAATCCTTCCTTCAGAAAGGGCGGTCACATGCACCGTACTCCCCACAAGCTCTTGCATGGATTCCTCCGGCTTCACCCACGGGCCGCCGCTACCCGTCCACCCCGGACCGGTTCCTAACGCCAGTTCGATCCCAAGCCGCTCACACTCACGCACCGCATGCCTGAACAGCTCATTCCACTCATCACTAAGGAAGTCCACCGGTCCCCGCGGCACACCCACATTGACCTCCAGGAACAATACATTGCCAATACCCACCCGCTTCATGGACTCCAGGTCCGCCGTCATAGCGGCCTTATTCCGGTTGCCATCCATAAAATACCAGTATACTCCCGGTCGGGCAGCAGCAGGTGGCTGGGAAAAATTGGACTCGATGGTGTCGATGGATTGCGCAAGCAGGTTAGAAGGCCCCAAAGCCAGGGCCATCATTACCCGAAAAAATACTTTCATAACAGGAAATTAAGAAGGAACATCGAGCCCTGCATCCTGTAGCATCCTGCGCGCAAACCATCCCAGGCCGACAAAGGCCACCGCCTATTTCACACCCAGCAGCTCCACCTCGAATATCAAGGTACTGTTGGGACCTATCTGGGCACTCACCTGCCTCTCACCATATCCCAGGTGCGGTGGTATGAAAAAACGCCACTTACTCCCCGTAGGCATCAGCTGCAGCCCTTCCGTCCAACCCTTGATCACCGCATTCAAAGGGAAGGTAGCCGGTTGCCCACGCCTTACGCTGCTGTCGAACACCGTACCATCTATCAACGTCCCATGATAGTGGCAGGTGACACTATTCGAAGCCAAAGGCTTTACCCCCGTACCCTCATGGATGATCTCGTATTGCAAGCCGCTGGGCATGGCGACGACGCCAGGCTTGTTCTTGTTGGCTGCCAAAAACTCCTCGCCGGCCTTCAGGTTGGCGGCGGCTTTCTCATTCTTCATATTGAATAACCTGTCTGCGATACCCATAGTCTGAATTTTTCGCTAATTTACGACAAAACGGACTGAGGGCATCGAAGGCGCCCTGCCTCCTGTCACCCTCGACTTCCGGAAGTATTAAGTACCTTTGTCCCATGGAGGATCTCGTCATAACAGTCAACAAAATAGAAGAGTGGCAAACCCTCAACGACACCAATAACCTGGGCCGGGTATTCCGAAAGGCTCAGAGCGTGCTCGTCGGTGGAGGGAAAGTAGTATTGGAAAGAGTACAGCCTTCCGGCGAACACTATAAGTTCGAAGAGTTCACCAGCCTGGAAGACCTCGAGGCCTATAAAAAGAATGTATACAAATACGTAAAAAAGGATTAACGCCCGCCCGCTGCCCTGGTCCGCCAGATCGTCCCGGTCCGTCAAAGGCCCCTACGGCAGTCTCGCCACCAATCTCTCCGGCGACAGCTTCAACACCCAATAAATGATCTTCCATTTGAACCCCGGCACAATGGTAAAGCTCCCCCCCGCCCTCACTACCGATCGGGCAATAAACACCGGCTCCAGCATCAGCGACTCCGGTAAATTCAATCCTGCCGTCATCTTGCTCCGGATATATCCCGCCACAAGCACATTCACCGTAACATTTCTGCTAAAAAGATACTGCCGCAACCCCGCCAGATATTGCGTAAAGGCGGACTTGGTACTTCCATAAATAAAATTGCTCTTCCGCCCCCGCACACCCGACAACGACGACAACCCAATGATCCTTTCCAGCCTCGTGTTGCCAGCATCCGTCACAATGATGTTCAGGATGGACACAGCCCCCGCATAATGCACCTGCATCATCCGGAATGCGCCAACCCAATCTCGCAGAGCCTCCTCATTATTCTTCAAATACCCCGCTGCATACACTACAATATGCGGCTTCTCCGGCAGCCCATAATAGAATCGATGGTGCTCGTCAAAAGCCACCGCATCGAAATAAAGCACCGTCACCATCTCCGGCCGGCGAACAGACCGCGTCACAAAATCCCGCAGCTCATCCACGCTCCGCGAAGCAGCAATGACCCTGTCGCCCCTTTCGACATACAGCCGGATGGCTTCCTTGGCCACATCCGAGTTGGCCCCGAGAATCAACACTACTTTTGGAAGGGTCTTAATGGACTCCATCTATATCCCGTTTCTTTTTATAATATTCCTTCAATACGTAAAAAGCCTTCTTCTTCCTCCCCTGGTGATCGATCAATCCCTTATTATTCCATCCCTCCTGATATACGGGATTATTACGCTTGGGGCTTCGGAAGTCGACCAGTATCCATGGTGACAAGCCGGCAAAATTCCCGGGCATGCGATCCAGCATGCTCACCTGCTCCCGGTAATACCATTCCTGGTATTCTTCACTCCACCTCGTCAGGCTGTCCGCATGATATCCTCCCAATGCCTCCGCTCCCGTTTCACTGATGAACAAAGGCTTGTCATAAATAGTTCCCCAATTGGCAGTGCGACAGGCAGAAGGCAGTCCGCCATACCATCCCAAATACTCGTTGAAGGCAACCAGGTCTACATACTGCCCCAACGGATCATCTACCATATGCTGCTCTTTGCCCGAACCATAATTTACCTCCAGGGCAGCCGTGATCATGCGGGAACGATCCAGGCTTCTCGCGTGCTCGATCAGCCGGTGCATAAAATCGGTCCGTACAGGATTCACAGGCGTCTCGTTGCCGACACTCCAGGTAATGATGCTGCATCGATCCCGGTCGCGCTCGATCATCTCCGTTAGCTGTGTCTTTGCTTTTTCAAAAACCTCGCTGTTGCCAAAGTCTATCGTCCAGTACACAGGGATCTCCGACCATACCAGCACACCCAGCGAATCCGCCAGCCTTGTCATCGTCTCGTCATGCGGATAATGCGCCAGCCGCACCATATTACAGCCCAGCTCCCTGGCCCAGCCCAACAGCTGCATCGCATCCTGCTTCGAATACGCCCGCCGCATCTGCTGCGGGATCTCTTCATGGATACAGATCCCACGCATAAATACAGGCTTGCCATTCAACAGCACCTGCTTCCCATATGCCTCGACAGTTCGGAAGCCGATCATATCCTCTATCCTGTCCCCATCACAGGTGATAATGACCTTATAAAGCTTCGGAGATTCCGGCGACCATAGCTTCACGGTCGGCAAGGTCAGCTGTAGCAATACCTCGCTGCCCGACACAGGGAATTTTCTTTTGATCTTCAGCTCGGGGATCTCGACCACCGCATCCTCGTGGTCCGCCCCATCCAGCCTGATCCATCCCTCCGCTTCCGCATTGTTCGTCGGCGGCGCTTCGCCCGGACGAGGCTTCTTCAACTGCAGATAATAATCCCGGATAAAAGTGCGCGGCAACAGCACCAGCTTCACATCCCGCGTAATGCCTCCGTAGTTCCACCAATCCGTGTTCACCGTAGGCACTTCATCTACACCACGTTTATTATTCACCCGTACTACGAGATAATTCCCCTTGTCTTTCAGCAATGTATCCGGTATCTCGAAATTGAAAGGCGTGAACCCGCCCTGATGCATGCCGAGCTTCCTTCCATTCAGATATACATCGGCCCGGTAGTTGACAGCACCGAAATACAGGAACACACGCCTGGATGGATCCCGGCGAGGCATGTCAAAGGATTTCTTATACCACACCGTCCCTTCATAATAGAGGAACTTGGGGTCCTGGTGATTCCAGTCGCCGGGCACGGTCAGCGTATACTTGTCATTGTAGCCAAATTCGATCCTGTCCGTTTTATGCTGAGGCACATCGGAATTCCAATAAGCCTCTTTATCCGTCTCCTTCTTTTCCTTATACCGGTAGTCGTAGAACCCCGTCTCATACGGGTCCACGATATACTGCCATTTCCCATTCAGGCTGACGGTCTGCCTTGAAGGGATGTCCGTGATCAAAGGTGCCGGCGCCCCTGGCGTCTGCGCCTGCACAAAGCCGGCCGACAGGCCCAAAAAAGCAAAAAGTGCAATTCTCATATGACTAACGTATGATTTTAATACCATCGGCCCCTGCGATAATTCCCAGCTGGGCTATATTGAAAAATAAGGAGTGTTCCAGCACACCCGGTATCCGGATCACTTTATCATTCACCAGCTCCGGGTCCGGGAAAACAGTCCACCGGCAATCCAGTAAAAAATTTCCGTTCTCTGTGATGACAGCCCCATCCTTCTTATCGCTGAGCCGTACCCGGCATTCAGATGGATTCAGCAGCTGCTGCAGCCGGCCCATGACAAATGCCAGCGCATCCGGTATCACCTCCACTACTAACGGATACTTCCCATCCAGCCTTTCCACATGCTTCGAAGCATCCCCTATAAGCACAAATTCCCGGGCCATGCTGGCCAGGATCTTTTCCCGCGTATGGATGCCCCCGCCGCTTTTAAGGGCGTTCAGCCGGCTGTCGAATTGATCACAACCATCAAAATACAGATCTATCTCCTGCAAGTCGCCCATTTCCTTCACGACAAATCCGGATTCCCGAAGCAGCAGCCTGGTGTTATACGAAGAGGTCACCGTAGTAATGGTACCCGCCAGATCCGGCAGGTCCCTGATGCCATTTACAAGATGGGCGATGGTAGAGCCTGCCCCAAAACCTACTATGGTATTTTCCTTTATCAGTTTCACAGCCGCCAGGGCAGCCTGTCGCTTAAGGTCGCTCATATTGGTAAAGATAAGGCCCGGTTATGGACGAACCGCTTCCTGCGGTTCCTGGCCAGGAAAATTTTTGTAAATTTAAGTATGAACAACACCATTCATAACCTTACCCGCCAGCTCGCCGAGACCATGGACGGCGAGCCCTGGATCGACGAGACATATACAAAAAAAATCACCAGCCTTGCAGAATCGCAGGTTTTTACCCGTCCCCGCCCGGATGTCCATAGCGTGGCGGAGCTCGTCTCCCATATCCTGGAATGGCGTTACTCAGTCTTGTCTATTCTCAAAGGTGGTACAAGGACCATCACGATGGACAGTCCCTCCAATTGGAAGGACAACGATACCCTCCGGAAAGAGGGATGGGCAGCGCTAAAAGAAAAATTATACAAAAGCCAGCAGGATATCATCACGTTCCTGGAACAGCAGGACGATGATTACCTCCGGCAGGTCGATAAAGAAGGGCACAGCTATCTGTATTATGTAGAAGGCCTGATCCACCACGACATGTATCATCTCGGGCAGATCGGGCTTGTGTTAAAAATGCTTTCTTAGCATCTTAATGGCCCGATTATATTTTTATTATTTACCTTAGCGCTCTCCGATGCATAGATGGAAATTCATATTGATTGCTTTTCTGGCAACGCTTGCTGCCACTTTTACCATCGAGCTGCCCTTTACACAGGTGAATTATATCCACCAGCTCGTCAATAAAAAGAGGATCACCAATACGCCAAAGGATACACATCGGCTGCACAAGACTTATTATGAATCTCCCACCGACATGCTGCTTACTGCATTCATCCGCCTTGCAGCACCCGTCGGCGTCCCTCTGATCCGCACAACGGCTCTCACCCCCGGCCATCCGCTGACGACCAGGGCAGGCCATCCCAATGTTTTGCGTGGACCTCCTTCCCCTGCCTGATCCCCCCGGCGATACCAACAATAAATTCCTGCATGTAAAAATCAAGATTTGCTCATGAAGCGTCATATTCATATTTGTCTGTTCCTATTCCTCGTATTACCCATATTTTCCGTATCCGCCCAGTCTCAGTCAGCTCAGCCAAGGTCGGCAAAGTCCCCATCGGTTCACCCCAGGTCGGCCCAATCCGTTGCACGCCCCAAACTGGTCGTAGGCATCGTAGTGGATCAGATGCGTTGGGATTATTTATACCGCTACTCCGCCCGTTACACCCCCGGCGGGTTCAAAAGATTATTGAACGAAGGCTTCTCCTGTGAGAACACTTTTATAAGCCATCTCCCCTCCTTTACCGCCGTGGGACATAGCACCATTTTCACCGGTTCCGTACCCGCTTTTCACGGCATCACCGGCAACGACTGGATAGACCAGGCTTCCGGCAAGTCGCTATATTGCACAGCTGATTCCACCGTTGCTCCCGTTGGAGGCACTTCCCCCGCCGGCAACATGTCGCCCCGCAATCTCCTTGCTACCACTGTCACCGATGAGCTGCGCCTGGCCACCAACTTCCAATCCAAGGTTGTCGGCGTAAGTCTCAAGGACCGCGCCTCCATCCTCCCCGCGGGACATACGCCGACCGCCGCCTTCTGGTTCGACGATCACAACGGCGTTTTCAGCACCAGCACCTGGTACATGAAAGACCTCCCGGAATGGGTCAAAAAGTTCAATGGTCAAAATGAGCCCGAAAAGCTCGTGGCAGGAGGCTGGAATACATTGTATCCCATCGATACCTACGCGCAAAGCACTGCTGATAACCAGCCTTGGGAAGGCACTTTCACCGGTGAGAGCGCGCCGGTATTTCCTCATGACATGGCCAGATTTTACAAGCTGGATCACGACAATATCCGAAGCTCTCCGTTCGGCAACACCCTGACGCTGGACTTCGCCAGGGCCGCAGTAGAAGGCTACTCGCTGGGCCAGGGGACAGCAACGGACTTCCTTACCATCAATTGCGCCTCCACCGACTACGTCAGTCATAAATATGGCCCCAACTCCATCGAGGTGGAAGACGTATACCTGCGTCTCGATAAGGACCTGGCAGCCTTCTTTACTTACCTGGATACAAAGATTGGCAAAGGTAATTATCTCGTGTTCCTCACCGCTGATCACGGCGGCTCCCATTCAGTCGACTTCCTGAAAGAGCACGGCATCCCGGGCAACCTCATAGGCAGCCGGGATTTTATGAAGGTATTGAACGACACCCTGGCTGCCCGATTTGGAGTAAAGGATCTCGTTATTTCTACATTGAACTACTATCTGAGCTTCAATCATGCGAAGATCGACAACGCGCACCTCGATTTCGCTCAGATAAAAAAGGTCTCCATCGACTTCCTCCGCCGCCAGCCCGGCATCCAGTTCGCCGTCGACGTGAATGACATCGCCTCTTCCACGGTGCCCGAGCCCCTGAAGACCATGATCATCAACGGCTATAATTACCGCCGCTGCGGAGACATCACCTTTGTTCCTGAACCCGGATGGTTTGATGGCTCACGGAAAGGCACTACCCATGGCACATGGAATCCGCAGGACACCCATATTCCGCTCCTCTTCATGGGATGGGGCATACACCATGGCGCGCTCCATCGTACCGTCCACATGACGGACATCGCGCCTACAGTAGCTGCGCTTTTGCACATACAAATGCCTGATGGATGCGTGGGTCAGGTCATCGAAGAGGTGAGTGCCGCCGTCCCAGCCAAAGCAGGCTCCCGATGATCAGCTTCTCCTCCATCTTATTTTGAAGAGTAAAGGACAGCTCGCGGTCGGTCTTATGATCGTAGTCGATATCATTATGACCCATATTGAAATAGATCATCCGGTACTTCTTATTCGTCCACGCCACGGGATAATACCCGCTGTGCCAGATCTCGCTTTGCTTTGGGCCATTCCCTAACGGAAAGCTCGACGAGTCGATGGCTAACAGAATGTCGATATCCGGATTGGTCCGAAGATCATTCGACCACCGGTACCATTCATTGGGCGCCGTGGAAAATTTTTTGGGCATACCCCGCACCGCGGGATGTTGTGGATCCTCTACCCGCAGCACGGCCGAAGTAGGATGCCAGGTGTTACTGACATAACTGCCCGAACCCAGGAACTCATTGTGATACCAATCCCAATTCTGCGGGAAGTCCGAAGGTGTCAGCGCAAAGGCGGAAAAATGAAAACCCATCCACCCCCCGCCATTGCGCATATATCGCTCAAAGGCCGCCCGCTGCGAAGGATCATCGGGCCGGGTATCCAGGAACACCACCACCTGGTATCGGGCCAAAAAAGAATCATTCATATTGCTCCAGTCATTGGTGGAGTCATAAGTGAAATGATATCGATGCCCCATGGCGGGAAACCACCGGTTGGCCTCATGCACAAAGCTGATATGCGCCTTGTCGTTCCTCGCCGTATAAAAAGCGATCACGGAAAACTCTTTCTGCCCTTTGGCAGCCAGTCCCACCCAGCACAGCCACAGCAAACAAGCCAGCTTATTCATGATGATTATTTCTTTCCGGCAGCCGGAACCATTCTTTCGCGTATGGTTTCAACAAAGCATCCGCGGCAACAGGTCCCCAGGTACCCGATTTATAAAAATGCAATTTCCTGGAAGGATATTTCTTCCACGCATCCAGTATAGGCATCACCACCTTCCAGGCAGCTTCCACCTGGTCGGCCCGCATGAACAAAGTGGCGTCTCCCTCCAGCACGTCCAGCAGCAGCGCCTCATAAGCTTCCGGTACATTGCCCGTATATGCATCCTGGTACATAAAATCCATCTCCACAGGGAAGAGCTTCATCTCCAGCCCGGGGATCTTGCTCTCGAACAACAGGCTTATCTCCAGCTCAGGCTGTATGCTTATGATCAATCGGTTGGGCACGATGTCATCCCTGAATATCTTATGCGGTGAATCC
>Ga0207667_10000430_pt1 | contig 56466 bp, 67 predicted proteins | sample KBSCornC52_FD_184301 | JGI IMG/M metagenome (GOLD analysis project Ga0207667, IMG submission 184301) | Corn rhizosphere microbial communities from Kellogg Biological Station, Michigan, USA - KBS Corn C5-2 (SPAdes) (version 2) | ecosystem: Host-associated > Plants > Roots > Rhizosphere > Soil ... | reverse complement strand
AGGAGCGCACACCTGGGAAGTGATGACCAGCATTGCCGCTACCGCCAATCAGCAGCAGCAGAGTTTCCAAAAGATCGTCGCACAAAGTATTTCCATCAACCGATAATGCCCCACGCTAAACACATACCTAAAAAACAACGTTATGGCAAGCACTTTGGTGGAGATTACCGTATTGCTGCTCGTTTTGGTGCTGCCGTTGTTCGGTCCGGCAAAAAAAAGAAGAAAAAAATGGTTAAAAACCAGTTTTCCCCAAAAATATCGCGTTACGGAATTAATGAGGCGGGAGAACTGGAGCTACTTGAACGTCGGCCGTGATAAAATTAAATAAACTGATTTTACATAAAATTTGAAATACAGCTATAAAGACGCCGCCGGAAAAGTTCACCTGCCTTTTTGCTTTTTACCATTTTCAACACTTTTTATTTCCTCTTTCCGGTCTTTTTTAAAGTCGAAGTTTTTAAAATCAGCGGTTTGCGGTAAGTCGATGGTATAGCTGTTAAGGGCATCTACTTCGATAGTAATATCGTCGGCTATCACATCAATTATGTGGCCGCCGCTTTCTTTATCAGCTGAGAGGAAATGAAAATGATACCCGCTGATATGCGGCCCCTCTAAAAATCCGGGCAGTTTATACCCAACCAGGTCGCCTTTGATATTATTAAACTCAAAAAAATGCTGCCGGTCGAGCATTGCAGCAAGCGGAAGGTAAGGCTTTTGCGTTACCGGCGGGAAGGCCCTGGTTTTTACATATCTGAACTTTCCGCTGACATGAATGGCATAGATGCCGTTCTGATTGGTAAGAATGCTATCGAGATAATGAAACAGCGCCGCTTTAGTTAGTTGTTTTCCAGGCTTATATATTTTATTGGCGTGAAAGAAGCATACTACGGCATAAGGCGTTTTACCCGTATCGCTCATCAGCGTTGTTTTACCAGTTGAGCGGGTTTGATAAAGTTTACCGTTAAGCATAATAAGTTCGCCGTCAAGCCTGGCCGGGGCTCCAAGGCCGAAATCGCCCTGAAGTTTTAACTTTTTATAAGGATACCAGGCATCATATAAGCCGCCGATAAAACCCGCCGCGTAGCCGGCGCTGAATAGATCGCCATTGTTTGGTTTTGCCTTTTGCTGGGCGTTTGCCGAAAATCCAAGGAAAAGCACAATCAGAACACTGACGCATAAGGGGGTGATTATTTTTTTCATACTATAAAGCCGGCATTTTTTAACTACTGCTTAACACGGTAAAATAAAGCAATTTTTGATGAAATTATAAGGAACGCGATTAATTGCCTGTATTTTCATTCATAGATAAATGACACTTCTTTGTTTTTTATTCAAACAAATTTATTTATTTTTGTTTAAATGGTCTTAGTGTAATTATTACACTAAGACTTGAAAGAATAATGGATACTGCAATAAAACAAGCAACGATAAATAGAACCACGCTTCGTATCGCGGTGGGCTCCCTGTTTTTTATGGCAGGAATGTGCTTTGCCAGCTGGACATCACGCATAGTGACCATTCAGCATATTATGGGCCTTTCTAACGCAGCCCTGGGAGCTGTGCTGTTCGCATTGCCGGTTGGCCTGATGTGCTCTCTCCCGTTTTCCGGCTGGATCATCACTAAAATAGGAAGCAAGAAATTATTGCTGAGTGCAGTATTGGTTTACGGGTTCGCATTAGTTTGCCTGGGACTGGCAGAAAATGTATTTCAGTTGGTGATAAGCCTGTTTTGCTATGGCTTTGCCGGCAACACGATTAATATTTCTGTAAACACACAAGCTGTAGCTACCGAAAGTTTCTACGACAAGCCTATTATGGCCTCATTCCACGGCTTGTGGAGCCTTGGCGGATTCACCGGCGCCGGGATAGGTATTTTTATGATTGGACATGGTGTAAGCCCTTTTCACCATTTTATTGCCATTTTACTGCTCCTGGTCGTTGGCATCGGTTTATCATCCGGCCATTTGTATGACGATACAGAACCCGCCAAAAAAACGCCCGTTTCCTCTATATCTTTGCGGCAGAGAATCGCTGAGTTTTTTGAAAAGATCAATAGGCTGTTCGCTCCCCTGGTCCCGCTCGGTACCATCGCCTTTTGTTCCATGATCTGCGAAGGGGCGATGTTCGATTGGAGCAACGTTTATTTAAAACAAGTAATATTGGCGCCGCCGGCCCTGGTTGGCGTCGGCTTTACTGCCTTTATGTCGACCATGGCATCAGGCAGATTTTTTGCAGACAAGTTCGCCCATCGGTATGGCTTAAAACGCACCTTGCAAATCAGTGGATCGTTAACCGCGGCGGGCTTACTCATTGCAGTGTTTTTACCTTATTTCTATACTGCTATCGCGGGGTTTCTTTTGGTTGGAGCAGGCGTTTGCGCGGTAGTTCCAATGGTGTATAGTGCAGCCGGAAAATCCAAAACCACATCGCCGGGTGTGGCAATTACCGTGGTGTCCACTATCGGGTTTGTAGGTTTCCTGGTTGGGCCGCCTGTGATCGGTTTTATAGCCGGTTTGGCAACTTTAAGGGCCTCTTTTCTGCTTATTGCTTGTATGGGAGCCAGCGTAGTTGTATTATCTGCAAGGGCGAAACTTTGATCACAGATTTAACTGATTTATTTGATTTTCACTGATTTAGTTTGGCAGTGAAGTATATTTCAACTGATTTCCTTGATTTTTACAGATTTTTAGCCTGGTTGCTAAGCCTCTTTATGGCTGATTTAAATCCGCATCGTCCGGGTTCAAAATGTACTCAAAATTTTCGTGCCCATTGTGGAAAATAAACTTCAGCCTTTCTTTCGCCCCGTTAATGTCCAGCGAAATTGCGCCAAGTGTGGCGGGTAAATTGTCCCTTATTAGTTTCAGGTCGGTAACGTTCGGCATTTCAACATAGATATCATCCTGCAAGGCATCAATTTTCCAACCGGGCAGATTGGCATTTTTTAAAATCTCAATCCATTTTTGCTGATATGGGCTCATAATCGTTTTTTAATAATATAAGGCATGATCGCGGCTGATAGTTTTATTTTTTTATTTAGAACCCCAGAAACACCCCGGTATTCACAAACACATTACTTGGTTTCGGAACAGTATAAACTTTATTTCCGTTGAAAGTCGATCCATTTGCGTAGTATCCATACGTCCAGCTTCCGCCCGGGGGCGCGTATCCGATCTCAACGTTAATTCCCTGGTTAAAAGGTATCTTCAGGCCCCCAATCCTGGTATTAAAATGCAGGAAATTCAAGTAATTCTTACTTAATAAGCCTATGTAAGCGGCCTTATAATGCAATTCCATAATTTTGCCTTGTGGATTAGGCGGGGGTACATAATCAAGCGGTGCTAAATTTGAAAATACGGCCGTGACCCGGCCATATTCCAAATTTAGCCATGATGATACTTTGCTGGCTCGGCTTGTCAATTTTCGTCCGAAATAAATGACGCCCATCTCGTACGGCAGCGTGATCCCTGCGTCAAAACCGAGCTGGTACCGTCCGCCAATAATATCCAGGCCGAGGAAACTATTTAACCTGTGTTTTTCCCTGAACCCATAATTGGAAAAGGTCCAACGATCAAATGCTTGCGTATTAATAAACGAATTGTTGATGCCATACGAAAAAACCACCATCTCATCGGGCGAAAGGTTGGAGGAAGTAAGCTGGGCAAAAGCGTTGTCTAATATTAAAAACATCAGAATTGATAAGGCAGCCTTTTTCATTCTCGCATATCATAATTACCCGGAAATTTCTTTTAGCTTAAGCCTCTGTACAACGATCGAAAATACACTTATCATATAAGTGATCAAACAAATTTGTCGCGATGCGATGCACGCAGCAAAGAAGGAGCCAACGCAACTTTTCCCTTTCTCCCGTCTTTTGGACTTCCGCGCTTTTCGGACTTTCGGACTTTTTTCCCATCTTGCATTCATAAACCTGAGTTGTGAGCGATAAACTAAAGTTATTAAAACATAAGCGTGAAGAAGCCCTTTTAGGAGGTGGAAAAAGCCGTATTGAAAGCCAGCATAAAAAGGGCAAATTGACCGCCCGCGAGCGTTTGCATTTTTTGATGGATGAGGGTTCCTTCCAGGAGATCGGGATGCTGGTCGCACACAGGTCTACCGATTTTGGTATGGAGAATGAAAAATACCCGGGTGATGGCGTAGTGACAGGATATGGTACCGTAAACGGGCGGCTGGTTTATGTTTTCTCGCAGGATTTTACCGTTTTTGGCGGCTCGCTTTCTGAAACACATGCTGAAAAGATATGTAAGATAATGGACCTCGCGCTGAAAAATGGTGCGCCTGTAGTTGGTTTAAATGATTCAGGTGGTGCACGTATACAAGAGGGTGTAGTTTCTTTGGGAGGTTATGCGGATATATTTTACCGCAACACCATGGCCTCGGGCGTAGTGCCGCAAATATCAGCGATCATGGGTCCCTGTGCGGGGGGGGCAGTTTATTCGCCGGCCATTACTGACTTTATTTTGATGGTTGAAAACACCTCGTACATGTTTGTCACCGGCCCTAACGTGGTAAAAACTGTTACGCATGAACAGGTTACCTCGGAGGAACTTGGCGGAGCGACGACACACGCCACAAAATCAGGGGTTACACACTTTGCTTGTGCAAATGAAATAGAGGCTATTCAAAACGTGAAAGCATTGTTGAGTTATATGCCTCAAAATTGCGAGGACACGGCTCCGGCCCTGCCTTATGAAGTTAAAAATGAAGAGCGCCCGGCACTGAATAAACTCATTCCTGAAAACTCCTCGCAGCCTTATGATATCAGGGAAGTGATTGACCAGGTTATCGACGCAGGATCATTTTTAGAAGTCCATAAGGATTTTGCCGAGAATATTGTGGTGGGATTTGCCAGGCTGGCCGGCCGCAGCATAGGGATTGTCGCCAATCAGCCTGCTTTTTTGGCGGGCGTGCTTGATATTCATTCATCCACAAAGGGCGCCAGGTTTGTAAGATTTTGCGATTGCTTTAATATTCCCCTGCTGGTATTTGAAGATGTACCGGGCTTTTTACCGGGTACCGACCAGGAGTGGAACGCTATTATAACCAACGGCGCCAAATTGCTTTTTGCTTTTTGCGAAGCCACGGTGCCGCGTATCACCGTTATTACGCGCAAGGCTTATGGCGGCGCTTATGATGTAATGAACTCAAAACATATCGGCGCCGATATGAATTTTGCATGGCCGTCTGCCGAGATAGCCGTAATGGGTGCAAAAGGCGCCGCAGAAATTATTTTTAAGCGCGAGATAAACACCGCTGAGGATAAAGAAGCTAAATGGAAAGAAATGGAACTGAAATACTCAGATATTTTTGCAAATCCATACCGGGCTGCTGAACGCGGTTTTGTGGATGAAGTTATCGAGCCTTCGGAAACAAGGATGAAACTGATCCACGCCTTTAAGATGCTGGAAAACAAAGTGGTAAACAACCCGAAGAAGAAGCATGGGAATATACCTTTATGATTTGGATATTAAGTGCTGTGAACTAAAAATTATCCAATTCGCTTAAAGCAATTTTAGCTACGGTTATTTGAAATCCGGCGTCTTCGCCGTCATCAAGCACCCACGCTGCCGATAACCCGGCCCAGGCAATGATCCACTGTAATAGCCTTTTTGGCTTCAACCCGGCCTCATTTGCAATTAATTTTATTTGCTTCGGCAGCCTGCCTGGTGCAAGGGCGGTTTTGGCATCGGGGTTACAAAACAAGTTCGCAAAATCAAATCCCCTTTCACCTGTTAATCCCTTTGGATCGATCGCGATCCATCCCCTGGTCCCTGAATCAAGCACATTTTCGTAGTGAATGTCGCCGTGAAGGATAACATCGTCAAGGGGGGCGTTTAATAATTCGTTTGCTGTTTTGTTGCATCTCACAAACTCGCCCCCAAGACGACTCGCAGCGGGCTTAAGCGCTTCGAACCACACGGGCAGCGGGACAAGTTTACTTCTGTCAGAGCATTTTGCCGAATGGAGCTTTGCCGCAACATCGCAAATGATGCGGTTTGCTTCATCTTCGTTACCGGCAGCGACCATGTGTTTAAGCGACCTTGGCCCAACCGCTCTTTCCATTAACAAAGCGTTTTTATCGTGCCGGAATATCTTAGCAGCTCCGTTGCCGTTCCAGCAGCGCATTAAAAAGGCGCCCCTGTGTTCTTCGGCTGCCATGGCTATCTTAAGCATCGCCTTTTCTCCATTGTACACAACGGGCTGCAGTATGCTCGATTGGGTGTTAAACGCCTCTCCGTCATGCAGCAGATACCAGGCTTTAACATACAATTCAACTGCTTCTTTTGCAGCGGGGTTCGTTTCTTCTGTCTCCAAACCGCAGATCATTTAGTTTATTAGCTTCCGGCTTTGATTTGTGTCGCGCTATCTGACAAAATTGGTTAAAAATCAACCCTGATCATTTTGCTATCGTTTTCAAAAGTTACCGCATCATCGGTTATGCTTAATGCGTTACCATTAACCTTTACGCTTTTAATGCCCGCTTTAAACCCATGCAGGACTAATTTTATCTGGTTGTATTTTGAAAGGAACGAACCTTCGGCTGGCGAAAGGCTGATGGTGTTCTTTGCCGGGTCAAAACTAATCTGGCGTTTATAGTAAACGCCTTTTTGATAATCATAGGATGAGCCGTCATCTTCGTAATAGGTAAAGCTATTTGCCTCTTTGCCATACCAAACGTTAATTTCCAAAATGCCGTCGCCTTTTTCGTTGGTGCTTTGGATTACGTTTTGCATAGGAATAATTGCGGCCGCCTTTACGAATACCGGCAGATCTGTTAATGGGGCCTGCGCTTTAACAACTTTATCGCCTTCGTACCTTTTATCAGTGCTTAATCGGTACCATTCACCTTTAGGCAGGTAAACGTCTTCGGTAAATTTGGTGCTCTCGACCGGGGCCACCATTAAGGCATCGCCAAATAAAAACTGGTTCTGGTATTTGGTATCGAAAATTGTAGTGTCTTGGGTGTAATTTATGGCCAGTGTGCGGCTAACCGGCATCCCGGTTTTATGCGACTGGTAATAACTTGAATAGATATAGGGCAGCAAGCGGTAGCGCTGTTCAATGTCCTTTTTTATAATCGCCTCGTTTTCCTTTCCCCAGCGCCATGGTTCGCGGTATATCGTGCCTTTTGAAGCATGGTTACGATACATCGGGGTATATACACCAAGCGAGTTCCAGCGCACCATCAGGGCCGGCGTAGGGTCGCCTGTAAAGCCCCCAATATCAACGCCGACCAAACTCATTCCGGTTATGCCCAGGCTGTTCACCATGCGGCAACCGAGCAGCATGTGCGCATCATAAGCTGAATTATCACCGGTCCATACGGCAGAGTAACGCTGAGTACCTGAATAGGCGGCGCGGGTGAGCACAAAGGGCCGTTTATTGCCCAAAATCTTTTTTGTGCCTTCGTAAGTGGCACGGGCCATCTGCATGCCGTAGGCATTACGGATTTCAGGCATATAATAATTACCAAACTTTACCATCCAGGGGATGTCCTGTCCCCAGGCTGCCGGCTCGTTCATATCGTTCCAAAAGCCTTCAACACCAGGCTGTGTTAAAGCGGTAAATGACGCCCCCCACCATTTGCGAACAGCGTCCTTGGTAAAATCGGGGAAATGGCACCGGCCGGGCCATACGCTGCCCACAAATTTTTCGCCATTAGGGTAGGTGGCGAAATAGTTTTTGGCAACGCCTTCGTCATACTGCTTGTAACCGGGTTCAACCTTAATTCCCGGGTCGACAATCGTTACCAGGTGGAAATCCATTGCTTTTAGCTTGTCGATCATGCCCTTCGGGTCGGGGAAGGTTTTCTTATTCCAGGTAAATATTTTGTAGTGGTCCATATAATCTATGTCGCAATACATCACATCGGCAGGGATCTTATCTTTTCTGAAGTTTTCAGCAACATTAAGCACTTCGGCGGCGCTGGCATAGCTCCAGCGGCACTGCTGGTAGCCGAGGCTCCACAATGGCGGCATTTCCATGCGGCCGGTTAGCCAGGTATAATCCTCTATGATCTGCCCCACACTTTGCGCACCAAAGAAATAATAGTTCATGTCGCCGGCATCCGCCCCAAACCAGCTCATGGTATCATCAGTGGTGGCGCCAAAGTCAAAATAACTTTTATGGGTATTATCAAAAAATAGCCCGTAAGTTAAGCCGCTATGCAGGCCTATAAAGAAGGGAAACGTTTCGTACAAAGGATCTGATTTTGGGTTATGATCGGGCACATCGGAGTTCCAGTTCACGTACGAGCTGCCGCGCCGGTTTAAATCACCGGTTTTTTCGCCAAGGCCAATAAATTTCTCATCCGCGAAAAGTTTACGGTAATTAACCACTCTAGTGCCCTGCCAGTTTACGCCAAAGCGCGGGTCATCATTGCTTAGCGCCTTCCCATCTGCCGTATAAAAGTTAAAACGTAGCGGCGATTTGCTGATCCGCAGTTTTAAGGCTGAAGTGTTTACCACAATCTCTTTGGCGGTTTCCTTATAGTCCAGGCTTTTTGAAGCCTTTTGAATTACGGCGAACGAGCTGTCGGTACCATGCACCTTACTGATATTAACCCTAATTATTGTAGGACTATAAACCCATACCCGTGCTTCGGCTTCTTTGGTTTTTATCACCAAAACATTGTTTTGCTTAATAACGCTTTTCGTGTTTCCTAAAATTTCTGTTTGCATGTGTTTTTGCGCGAATAATCCGGATGAACAAAAGATGAATAGAATAAAAAGGGAACAGCAATAACGTTTCATTGGTTTGAGAATTGATTGGATCAAAAGTAAATAAAATTACCGGGAACGTTGCCGGAAGAATATTTTCGCCAATAAAAATTTTCCATAAAAAAATCCCGCTTGTAAGCGGGATGTCTTTATTCAGAGGCAGTTAGTCAAGGCCACAAATTCTCGGGATAAGCCCCGCTTGCAACCAAATCCGATATACATTTTTGCACAATGGGCTTATCTTCTTTATAAGTAACGCCAAACCATTTCGCATCTGTGGGAATAACTTTAAATGATGCCTCGCCGCTTTTTATTAACTCATCACCAATTAGCGGGATAAAAAATTCAGCTTTGGGATTATTCCCGTTGGCCTCAACAAATGCTTTAAATAAGGGTTCGGTCTTTGCAAAAACCGCAGGCGTAAAGCCCCAGAAGTTCATTGACACGGGAGTATTTGAAGGTAGTGGGATTTCCTTTCCGTCTTCTTCATAAACCACACTTCCGTCCTTTGCAAAGTATACCTTCAAGCGCTCTTTTATCGCCACCATATCTCCGTTTTCGTCTACCTCGCATATGCCACGGGAAACGGTACCATAGTCCGATAATGTTTTATCCACCTGGTAGCCGATTATTGAGTATTTGTCGTCGGCAACCTCAGTATTTAAAAAATGCGCCATTTTCCTGTAGGCGTCGGCGCCGTAAAAATCATCAGCGTTGATTACGCAAAAAGGCTCATGAATTTGGTCGCGGGCTGATAGCACTGCATGGGCTGTACCCCAGGGTTTGGCACGTTCAATGGTTTTGTCGATGCCAAAACGTTTAAGGTCATAGCTTTGGTAAACGTAGTCCGTTTCAACACGGCCCTTCAACTTTGGCTCAAAAATAGCTTTAAAGGGTTCGGCAAATTCTTCGCGGATGATAAAGCTTACTTTACCGAAACCCGCATTAATGGCATCGTAAATGGAATAGTCAATAATAGTTTCGCCATGGGGGCCAAAGCCATCAACTTGTTTCATGCTGCCATAACGGCTGGCCATGCCTGCGGCCAATATCAGTAGGGTGGGTTTCATATAGTTTGTAGGGGGCGATATAATAAATGTAAATATGACACTTTATTTTGAATTAGTATAGTGTAATAATATTTATTACCGTAAAATGTTTTTGTTTAAAGTAAAGATCATTTAAAATACCTGAAATCTTGTCCGGCCTTAATGTTTAGCAATGTTTCGTAAATCAGCCGGATCACATTATCTACGTCCTCTTTATGGATCATCTCTACCGTGGTGTGCATATATCGCAATGGCAGCGAGATCAACGCCGATGGCACCCCATCGTTTGAATAAGCAAAAGCGTCGGTATCCGTTCCTGTCGACCTCGATGAGGCCTGGCGCTGGAATGGGATCTTCGCCTTTTCGGCTGATTCGATCAGCAACTTATTCAGGTTATTTTGTACTGCAGGAGCGTATGATATTACAGGCCCTTTGCCGCAGGCCAGGTCGCCCTGGGTGATTTTGTTGATCATCGGTGTTTGCGTGTCATGCGTAACATCCGTAACAATGGCCACATTAGGCTTAATATGGTGCGCTATCATTTCGGCGCCCCGCAGGCCAATCTCCTCTTGCACGGCATTTACAATATACAAGCCGAAAGGCAGCTTCACCTTGTTTTCGCTCAGCATGCGTGCAACTTCGGCAATCATAAAGCCGCCGGCCCGGTTATCTAAAGCACGGCCCACGTAATAGCGGTCGTTGAGCACCATGAACTCGTCTTCATAAGTGATCACACAACCCACATGCACACCCAGCTTTTCAACTTCATCCTTTGAAGTACAGCCGCAATCCAGGAAAATGTTTTTGAGCGTAGGGGCTTCCTCCTTTTCCCCCGGCGTACGGGTATGGATAGCCGGCCATCCGAAAACCGCCTTTACTATGCCATTGTCGGTATAAATATTTACACGTTTTGAAGGCGCTATCTGGTGGTCTGATCCTCCGTTGCGTATCACGTAAATAAGCCCATCGCTGGTAATATAATTTACAAACCACGATATTTCGTCGGCATGCGCCTCAATAACTACTTTGTATTCGGCCTTTGGATTGATAATGCCAACGGTTGTACCATAGTTATCTACGTAGTGGTCATCGATATATGGCTTTAAATACTCAAGCCATAGCTCCTGGCCTTTCCATTCAAAACCTGTAGGCGAGGGATTATTGATATATTTTTCGAAGAAAGATAGAGAAGTATCATTAACAACAGCAATATGTTTTGGGCTGTCAGATTTTTTTTTAGCCATGTCCTTTTATTAAACGCAGGCAAATATAAGGATTAAGTCTGAAGTCAGAAGTCAGTAGTCATTATGTTAACCAGGAGATATTGCTGAAGCATCTTTCGGACTTGCGGACTTTTCCGACTTCCGGACTAAAATAAATCTGTGATCTGAATTATTGTTGACTTAACGTCCAGTTTACCTGTTAACCTTTCTTTTGCGGCGGGTAATTTTAAAAGATCAGTTTAGTTAGTTGAGGCCGGCTTGTGTGAATAGGCCGGCCTTTTTTTGACCAAGTCGCAACGCTAAAGCTGCTTTTCCATAATCTCATAATCGAATCCATTTTTGGAGAATGGCTTGCCGGATAACTTAAAACCCGCCTTGAAATAGAAGTCAATAGCCGATACCCTTGCGTTGCACCATATTTTAGTTCCGCCGTTTTCCCGGGCATATTCAGTGATATATTTCAATATATCATTGCCGATACCCTTTTTTTGCATCGATGAGTCCACAGCCAGCTTGCGAAACTGGAATTCGGTGCCCTGGTTAAAAAGGGAGACTACAGCAACCAGCTTATCCTCTTTAAATGCACCGAAGTGGATACCGTCCTGATCTTCTTCCATTTCCATTTCTAATGCTGTTTTAGCAGGATAGAGCATATCCCGGCGTAATCGCCAGGTTAGCTGGGGAGTTATTTGTTCGATATGCACCATGCGTTTGCCTCGGGTTTCGGATTTCAGATCTAGATTTGGCTAAAATCAAATTTCGAAATGAAGATCAGTTATTCAGAGTAATAAACCCGCCGTCGACCGGGTAATCACATCCCGTTATAAAGCCTGCTTCATCCGAGCATAGGAACAAGGCAAGCGCCGCAACTTCTTCCGATTTCCCCATACGGCCAATCGGTTGTGTTTTTGATAGTTTTTCGAATATCTCCTCCTCCTGCCCGGCATAATTTTTTGCGATAAAGCCATCCACAAAAGGGGTGTGTATCCTTGCCGGCGATATGCTGTTGCACCGGATATTTTCATGCAGATAATCACGCGCTACAGATAATGTCATTGCGTGGATGGCGCCCTTGCTTGTTGAATAGGCAAACCGGTCAGTAATCCCAACATGCGCGGCTATGGATGCGGTGTTTAATATGACGCCTCCCCCGTTGTTTTTCATTACGGGTATAGCGGCAAACAAACAATTATAAACACCTTTAATGTTAACGTTATAGATCCTGTCAAAGTCGGCTTCGCTGGTGGTATCGGCTTTGCCTATGTGGGCTATGCCGGCATTGTTTATCAAAATATCGATTTTTCCGATCTTACCAAAAGTATCCATGACCTGCTGCTGGCTGCTTACATCGCAGATGTGGCTAATGGCTTTTCCTCCGGTTGGTGTTATCTCATTAACGGTTTCTGCAGCAGCTTCATCATTTAATTCAATAATGTGCACCTCCGCCTCCTGCTTCGCGAAAAGGATGGACATAGCCTTACCGATCCCGCTCCCGCCGCCTGTTATTATTACTGATTTGTTGGTTAGTTTGAACATTTGTTTCCTGTTTGTCGCAGAATCTACTCACCCGGTCGTCGCTTCGCTAGACCTCCCTCTCTTCCGCAAGCGGGAAAGGGGGTAAGGCTCGTTTTTTCTATTTTTTTACCCTCTTTATGGCTTGCCATAGAGAGGGTCATCCAGCGTAGCGCAGATGGGGTGAGTCAACTATGCGCCATGCCTGCCTTGCCTATAACGACACCCCTCTCTTCCACGGTATAAAATCATCCTGCCCTAATTGAACCGCTTTTGGCTCAACTTCACCACTTGCTACCTGTATCACATAATCCAATATGCGCTCACCGGCTTGTTGTATGGTTTCTTCGCCTTCAATAATGGTTCCGCAATTAATGTCGATGATATCCGGCATTTTGACTGCCGTTGCTGTATTGGTTGATAATTTTACCACAGGCGCTACAGGGTTGCCGGTTGGCGTACCCAGGCCTGTTGTAAACAAAACTACAGTTGCCCCTGCCCCCACCTCAGCAGTCGTACTTTCTACATCGCTGCCGGGGGTGCAAAGCAGGTTTAAGCCGCTTTTGGTTACCTTTTCCGGATAATCCAGTACATCCGCAACCGGCGATGTTCCGCCTTTTTTTGCAGCTCCTGCTGATTTTATTGCGTCGGTAATCAATCCATCCCTTATGTTCCCCGGCGAAGGATTGGCGTAAAATCCCGAGCCATCCGCTACTGCGCGTGCATTATAAGCGGTCATCAATTTCATAAAACGGTTTGCCTTTTCTTCATCCACACAACGGTCGCTTAATTCCTGCTCAACGCCGCAAAGTTCCGGGAACTCCGACAGGATTACCGATCCGCCCAACGAAACCAAAAGATCAGATGCATAACCCAACGCTGGGTTAGCTGAAATTCCCGAGAAGCCATCCGATCCCCCGCACTCCAGCCCAATGCATAGCTTTGATAGCGGTGCAGGTTCACGCTGCTGCTGGTTTGCCTGCACTAATCCTGCAAAGGTTTGCTTAAGGGCTTGCTGCATCAGCTCGCTTTCCGTTCCGGTCTTTTGCTGCTCCAGTATCACGAGTGGCTTGCTGAAATTCGCGTCGCGTAAAGCTATCTCCTGCTGTAAAATGCTAACCTGCGCATTCTGGCATCCCAGGCTTAGTATGGTGGCACCGGCTACGTTCGGATGAGTAACATAACCCGCTATCAACCCGCATAAAGTTTGCGCATCCGAGCGGGTACACCCGCAACCCATCTCGTGGGTAAGGAATTTTATCCCGTCGATATTTTTGAACAGCCTTTTTGAATTTGCTTTATCTGCCGTCGCCTTTATATCCGTATTTAATATTTCTTCAACAGATTTTCCTGCCTGGTAGAGTTCAATCAGCTGGTCAACGTCGCCTTCATAGCTTTTCGACTTTTTATAGCCGAGTTTATCCGATAAGGCTTCTTTTAAAACGTTGATATTCCTGTTCTCACAAAAAACCAATGGCACCACAATCCAGTAATTTCCCGTGCCTACCGAGCCATCGGCCCGGTGGTAGCCCATAAACGCTCTGCCTTCAAATTTGCTGGTATCTGGTTTATGCCAGTCGAGTTTGCGTTTTCCTAAATGGAACTCTCCCGAAGCGTGGCTTACCGTTTTTGTGCTTATCGGTCCGCCTTTCGGGATATGCTGCGTTGCTTTGCCTACCAGTACGCCGTACATCAATATATGGTCACCGGGCTCAAGCTCAACCAGGCTGAATTTATGCTTGGCGGCAATACGGTCAGTTAATGCAAAAGTCTCGACTCCAAAGTTTATGGTTGTGCCCTGCTCCAAATCCTGCAGGGCTACCAGCACATTATCATGCGGGTGTATCCTTAAATAGCTTGCTCTTTGTACTAACATTTATCTTTATTCCCCATTTAATCCAGCGTAAGCTCAACAACCGGTATCTCGTATGGCGGCCTTTTTAGCGGGAGGGTTAACTCAAGGTCCTCTTTATTTTTAGCCGATGGCTTATACAATAATTCCGAGTGGTCATTTAAAAACTGTGCGTATTTGATTTTGCCATTGTAACCGGGCAGCGTTATTTTACCGTTTTCGGGATAGCTAAATAAATGTACATACAAGCGTTTCGTGGTTTTGTTGTAAGTAAGTTTAGTCCCTTCCGGAATTTGATAAGTAGCCGGCGCATAGGTGCAATTGTAAATAGCGACGCTGTTGGCATGCATCCAATGGGCCAGGCTATCCAATGCACGGGTGGCGCGGTAGTCGAATTCGCCGCGGGCGGTTGGGCCAACGTTTAATATCAGGTTGCCGCCGTTGCTTACCGAAGTAATCAGCAGGTCGAGCAGTTGCCGGTGTGTTTTCCAGGTATTTTCATCCCTGTAGTAGCCCCATGAACCCGAAAATGTTTGACAGGTTTCCCAGGTTTTGCCGCGGTATTTGGCCAGTTCGGCTGTGCTTACCTGCTCAGGGGTTTCAAAATCACCGCCATCCTTATAATCATAAAGCCCAAGCCTGTTATTAACGATAATACCCGGCTGCAGCTTTCTAACCAGTTTCAATAACTCTACAGAACCCCAATCGTCTGCGCCTTTGCCGTGCTTTGCGCCCTTATCCCACGACCAATCCAACCACAGCACATCAATTTTTCCGTAATTGGTTAGCAGCTCGGTGATCTGGTTGCGCATGTACTGGCGATATTTTGCCATGTCGCGCCCTTTATTTAAGCGGTCGTAGTTTGCCTGGCTTGTATCAACCTGCACAAGGGGGTGCACATCATCCATGGTATAGTCGGGGTGGTGCCAGTCGAGCAGCGAATAATAGAAGCCGATCTTTAAGCCCTGCGCCCTGAAAGCGTTTACATACTCGCGCACCAGGTCGCGTTTGGCGTGGGTATTGGTGGCTTTATAGTCGGTATATTTCGAATCGAACAAACAAAAGCCTTCGTGGTGCTTTGTGGTAAGCACCGCATATTTCATACCTGCTGCCTTTGCCTGCATGGCCCATTTGTTCGGGTCAAATAAATCAGGATTAAACTGGTCGAAATACTTTTGGTATTGCTCATTGGTCATGTGCTCATTGTGCTTAACCCACTCGTGCCTTGCTGCGCCGGAGTACAGCCCCCAGTGAATAAACATCCCGAAACGGCCGTCCTGCCACCATTCCATGCGTTTTTCCTTTTGCGCATCGGTTTCATTCCCGATCCTTTTGTTCTGTGCGATTGCCGGCCGGAAAAATAATCCTGCCAATACGAGTAATAGTAATGATCTTTTCATTTGGTTTATTGGTTCACTGGTTCATTGGTTCATTGGTTCATTAGTTCATTAGTTCATTAGTTCATTGGTTCACTAGTGAACGCCACTTGCAGCTTCTTTCCGACTTTACCGACTTTCCGGACTTTCGGACTCCCCTCACAATTCAAATATCTTATTCATTAAAACCCATTTTTCGCCCTTCAGCGCTTTTTTCAGCGGCTGCTGGTAGTTCCACATCAGGGTTTCCCATTCCTGCACTTTCGGGTTGGCCGCATCCTTTGCAGCTTTCTTTTCAAAGCTAAAACTTTCATCCGTTTCCATTATCATAAATAAACGTGTATCGTAACGGTATATTTCCATGCTCGTAATCCCCGAATCGGTAATACTTTTGCGAATTTCGGGCCAAATAGCGGTATGGTACTTTTCATATTCAGCAATCAGGGCAGGGTCGTCTTTAAGATCGAGCGTCAGGCAATGTCTCATGGCAGATTATATACTATGGCCAGGGGCCAATGATATGAAAATTTATACGGGTTAAAAGTATAAATATTTAGCCGAAATATTTATGCTCCCTGCATTATTGCGATGTGTGGCTTATCGATCCAAAAAAGGGTAACAATAAGATATAATGATGGTTTTTCCCATCATTAACATATAAAGTGATAGTTAATGATGGTTTTTTTCACCATTATACGTAATTTATTTTCAAACCCCAAAACAATTTATTAAATTTGTTGGTATAAATAAGCATTAACCTCTAAAAAGGCACTTAATGATGGAAAAAGACAGCATTAACTGGTATTCGATGAGCGATAGCGCGTTATTGCATATCATCGGGCAATTTATACAGGAAACGCGCCTGCAGCAAAATAAAACACAGCAGCAAGTAGCAGATGCCGCAGCAATTAACCGCTCAACCATAAGGCAAATAGAAGCAGGTCACGGCGGCACCTTGCTAACCCTCATACAAATTTTACGGGTGCTGGACCAATTGCCGCTTTTAAAAATCTTCGAAATTGAACGAAAAGTAAGCCCGCTGCAGTTGGCAAAGCTGGAACTGAAAAAGCGCAAAAGAGCGCGCAGTACCAGTAAGCAAGGCGAAAAACCGGGTATTAAATCGGGCTGGTAATGATCACGACAGCATTTATTAACTTATGGGGGCAGCGCGTTGGGGCTGTTGCCTGGAATGCAGAGACCGGGGTGGCCGACTTTGAATTCGAGCCGGCCTTTACCCGCACCGGCCTTGACATCGCCCCAATAAAAATGCCGGTAAGCGGCGCTACCGGCAGGATATTCTCATTCAATGAATTACGCGACAATACTACATTCAAAGGCTTGCCCGGCTTACTGGCAGATGTATTGCCCGACAGGTTTGGCAATACGCTGATCAACACCTGGCTGGCACAAACGGGCCGCCCGGCAAACAGCATGAACCCGGTAGAAATGCTGTGTTTTATAGGCAAGCGGGGCATAGGCGCGTTGGAGTTTGAGCCGGCCGTGCCAAATATAAAAGATGCCGCCACAAAAATTGAAGTCGACAGCCTGGTATCGATAGCAGAAACTATACTCACGGGCCGCCAAAACTTCCGTGCAAGTTTGCCTGAAGACGAGGAAAAGGCGCTGATGGATATTTTAAAGATCGGCACCTCGGCAGGTGGTGCGAGGGCAAAGGCGCTTATTGCCTATAATGAAAAAACCGGCGAGGTACGAAGCGGGCAGGCGGATGCCCCTAAAGGTTTTACGCAATGGCTTATTAAATTAGATGGCGTGCATGACGCACAGTTTGGCACTTCGAGGGAATACGGCAGGGTAGAAATGGCTTATCACCTGATGGCCGTGGATTGCGGGATTGAAATGACGGAATGCCGCCTGCTGGAAGAAAACGGCCGCGCACATTTTATGACGCAGCGGTTCGACAGGCTCCCGGATAACGAAAAGCTGCACATGCAAAGCTTTTGCGCCATGCAGCACTTCGACTTTAACGATGTGGGCGCCTACAGTTATGAGCAACTGTTCCAAACCATGCGCATATTACGCCTTGATTACCCCCAGGCGGAGCAGTTATACCGCAGGATGGTATTTAATGTACTGGCGCGAAATTGTGACGACCATACCAAAAACTTTGCCTTTACCATGGATAAAACGGCGCAATGGAAACTTTCGCCGGCATTTGATGTGTGCCATGCCTACCGGCCCGGCAGCCCCTGGGTGAGCAGGCAATCATTAACTGTAAACGGCAAAAGGGAGGGTATTACCCGCAATGATTTTATGGAAGTGGCCCGGCAGATGAATATAAAAAAGGCAAATGAAGCTATTGACCAGGTACAGGCAGCCCTGCATAAATGGCCCGGTTATGCGGCCACATGCCAGGTGCCGGCGGAGTTGCAGCAAGCCATTGAGAAAACGTTTTTGAAGGTTTAATAAGTCATGTTAAAAAAAACAGGAAAAAGAGTCGCCCCGTTTGTGGGGCGACCAAAAATGTTAAATCTGTATTAATGAGCAAGATAAACCTGTCCAAACTCAGCAGTCGAGCTTCCAATTAATACCCTTCTATAATTAAAAATCCAGTGCTCGCTGAACCTGTAACTGTTACAGCCGTCGTGCTTAAGGATGTCACTAAAGAACTGGCGAGACCGCTAGTGCTCAGTATAACCGGTGTTTTTGTAAAGGCCGTTGGGAAAGTATATGAAGCCGTTCCTGTTAATGAGTTGCAATAAATGATAATCTTTTTATAGCTACTGCCCTGTTCAGGTTCGGAGTAAATGGCCGAACCGCTCGTTGACCCGCTAACCGTAGTTTGCGTGGCTGTGATTTTATCGGCAGACGTAGTAACCTGGCCCGAAGAATTGACATTGAAGTTGCCACCATTAAAGTAGCCGTTGGTTCCACTTGCACCGGCGGTTATCTTGTATCCCCCATCGGTGGTTGTGCCAACTAAAAAATTCCCAGAAGACACCGCAAACATTCCTCTTGTAGTGGCACCCGCATTATATATTATAGAATTAGCCGTGCCATTGGCTTGTACCGTGACATTACCGTTACTTATTAAGTTAGCGGCATAAACTTTGTTAAAAAAACCGCTAGATGACGTTCCTATATTAGTCAAGCTGTTAGAAGTCGGATATAAACCAGCTGTATAAACGACATTGTCCTGCAAATCCACAGGAAAAATGGCGTAGTAGGTTGTACCATCCGTACAAAGAAATTCAATACTTGCACCAGAAGCAAAATGGATATTAGAATTATTAGATCCAACATTTCCGGCACGGATGTTTCCGGTAAAATCGACCGAGGTGCTATCATCGCCTATGATTAGGGTAAACTTCTGGCCTGGTTGGCCTTCTTTAAAGCTACGAATTCTTGTTGCAGTTGCATTATTGGTTTTAAAAATAAAACCCTGGTTAACGTTGATAGTATCGCCCTCTACAGTAATCGGAGTATTGCCAACGAAATTCTGAGCTCTCGTGCAATTGCTTATATAAGCATACTGTGAGGCAAGTGGTGATAAACTTGTAGATGTGGCATCTATTCCCTTCCCATAAAAAGTATTGTTACCCAGTATCAAAAATGCCGGTATGGTATCGATTGAAATAGAATATTTCACTTTGTTAGTATCGGAAGAAGAATAGCTCAACTGACTATTCGTAATTATGGCGGATTTGCCTATTACTACGTCGCCTGAATCTTTAGCAGAGCCAATATGTATGTCCGAATATGTCGAAGCTCTATGGTGGCCGTTATTAAAAACACGGGCATTTATAAACTTTATCTCACCGGAAGGGGTCACTGTAGTATCAGTAGGGAGTGAAATACCATTGCAGTCGTTGCCATTGACCACAACATTTTCGTAATAATTTACGTACCCGTCATCTTCGATCCCGTTTCCACTCGCCAAAGAATCTGGTAAAGAGCTATTGAACTGATTATTGAAAATGTCGCAATTAGTTACTCTTAACGAGTTTCCCTTAACATAAATACCATCTCCTTGATTCAAGTAACTTGCGCAATCGTCAAGTTGTGAGTCCCTGCCATCCATTTCAAAACCATGATTATTATTGTATGCTGCAAAACATTTATAAAAACGGACGCCATTTACGTTCACTTCATTCCAAAAACCGTAACTTTTGGCGCTATCTACCTGTACATTATTTATTTGGATGCCATTTAAAACAACAATCGGGCTATCAGCCATCAAATGCACGCCACAACCGCCAGCGGTGTCCGATGCCATGTTTATATTAAGATTATAAAGGTTTGAATTAATAGGGCCAGTCGACGGGCTGCCTGTAAAATGATATAATATCGCATCGGAAGTTAGGTGATTTGATGCAACAAGCAGTGTACGGGTCGGCGGTTTACTGGTAGAAGTTGCTTGCAGGGAACCCGTTAGTGAAACGCCTTTTTTCATCAGGATAGTTGAATCAATCCTATAAGAAACATTTCTTAATATTACCTGCCCTATATTATTTGCATTTGCAGATGATATAGCATCGTTTATATAAGGTGCATCATCCTGTGAATTATCGCCCAGTGCTCCAAACCATTCAGGTAAAACGTAGGTATTATCTATTTGCCTCAGCCAATATTTGCCGGTCATTGCTGAGGGAAAAGTAATTCCATAATCAGGTGTAATGCTGCCAGTTTGCAGCAAAAAAGTACCTCCTTTCAAAGCGGTATCTACAATTATTGTTGGTCTTGGCCCAATGTAACTCATTAGCCCGGCTAAGGTAGGAATGTGAATGACGATCGAATCGGCTGAAGTAAAATTCTCTCTTTTGGCTTCCGCTTTTTCATTAGCGAAGAAATTGGTAGCGACATTCAAGTCGGGCTTGGTTCTTCCGGCATCGGGTTTTATGTTTGAACCGAACAACGACTTGCCAACCATTGTAATTATATGGCCATTAGCCACGTTGAGACTATATCCTGCTATATACAAGATAATAGCCAAAAAAAATGTTAATGATATCTTTCTCATGATATTGATTTTTAAGCGTTTAAATAAAAAAATTGATATTGATAGCTATTGGAATTTATTTTGGAAATAGGCTGATGAACTTTATGCTGGCCCTGTTCAAATCATTTGCGGCAGTTGAAAACCAGTCATAATCGGAAGTTTACTAGTGAATAGCCGTATTAAATGTAGACACCCTCTTTCCAGCAATAATTGATTCAGCTGCTATCAAGCCGAATATGGCTTGGCATGATTTTCCGGTGGCCGGTATTGCTTACGCCGGAAGCAGATTGTTTTGGTGTGTTCATATTTTATTTTTGATTAACTGTTTTTACTCAGGAACTGTAAATCGCACTTTACAGAAATCCGAAAAGTGGCTTTCGAGAAAATGCTTCTTTTAGCATCGTTTAAAAAAAACCATATTGATCTTCCGTTGCCGGGATTGGCGGTACAGTGTTTTTCGATCAAAATCAGCCCTCTAGAAGATCTGCATTTTTCTGATCCATCGGTTTAAGATTCCGGCTGATATTCTGGATACATCCGATACAACAGGCAGACAAATCTGTTAGCACAGAAAGTCCCCAAATGCTCTTTAGTTTAAAAGCATATGCTTTGGGTTGGTTCGTATAATAATCGGTTGCCAACACTCCATCAAACACCCACACATTTTTTTTCTTACCGCACTTAGAACACTCTTTTTCAACCGGTTGGCAATCTTCCGCAATGTTTCTTGTCTCAAATTCCAGTTTTGGGAATTCATGAAAACACAGAAATTGTTTTAATTTTTTCATCATCGGGGTGGCATTAGTTGGATAAGGAGTGCCTTGTGTCGTCAAAGCGTATGCAATGATCAATAGCATCTTAGAACATTCTTTGTTTAGCAAAACTGCCTATCGCGAATTCACAATTTAAAATCGTTTGAAAAAGTGGTGGTTTGCTCGATTGAGCTGACGGACAATACAAATATAAAGATAATTCTGTAATATTCAAGAGAAATGTTTAAAAAATAAAGGTATTTTTCTCATAGTGAGAATTTGTCTGTGGAAAACTGTAAACCAAACTAATGTCGGTTTGCCATTTTGCGTTCCAACGTTGTCCAGCGGGGGCAAGATATTTTTTATTAATAAAGAATATTCAAACAATACTCATTTCGTGGAAAGAAACCTTAAGCGCATAGTTTGACATTTTTTGGGGTTGTTCGATCGTGCGCATCTTGTCCGCTCTCCTTAGCCCACGGACAACCCTGGAATCTATTATAGATGTCATGTTTGGTAACTGCAATTGATCAAAAATCAAAACTCGAAAAAAATAATCACGGCACCCGCCAGCATTACGCCCAGTCTGTAATTAAAAGATAGTAATTTTGATTGATATCTGGCACGATAATTCCCCGCAGGCAGAAAGCACCATCTTCATCACAAGCTTTGATGGGCTAAAAAACCCGGCGGATGATGTTCAATACAAAAATAAAGGATGGGATTGAATAAAGTGGTGACACTGTTTTGTCAGTACCCTTTAGCCCCCTTGCAGCCTTCCAACCATGAACCATGAACCATCAACCATGAACTAAAAACCCTTTTCCATCTCCGGCGTGTACTCGCCCCTGCGGGCGGCATTGTCTAAACTGGCGCGGTGGTAAAGCATTTGCTGTGCAGCTTTTACATTTTCGTCTTTACCCTTCCAAAGTTCCATTGCAGGTTCCTGGATGGCCCTGGCGAATGAAAAGGTGAGCGCCCAGGGTAATTTGCCCCTATACTGCACGTGCATGGCGTTTAAGTGCGCGGTTGCCATTTCGGGCGATTGCCCGCCTGATAAGAAAGCTATGCCCGGCACTGCCGCAGGCACCGATTGCAGCAGGCAGGTTACCGTGGCTTCGGCAACGGTTTCAACATCGGCCTGTTTGGGGCTGCTTAAACCCGGCAATACCATATTTGGTTTCAGGATAACGTGCTGCAGGTTTACATTTTGTGCAAAAAGCTGGTCAAACAGCACATGCTGCACCCGCTGGGTAACATCGAAGCATTTTTTGAGGTTATGCGAGCCATCCATCAACACTTCGGGCTCAACTATGGGTACTATGCCGGCCTCCTGGCACATGGCAGCGTACCGGGCCAGCGCATGCATGTTAGCCTCAATGCAACCCCTGGTAGGGATAGTGGCGTTGATGGCAATTACAGCCCGCCATTTGGCAAAACGCATGCCCATGCTATGGTATTTAGCCAGGCGCTGCGACAAGCCGTCCAGCCCCATCGTTATCTTTTCGCCGGGGAAGCCCGCCAGGTCGGTAGTGCCTTCGTCAACCTTTATGCCAGGCACAATGCCCGCATCTTTTAAAACATCAATAAATGGCTTGCCATCTTTTGTGGCCTGGTAAATAGTTTCATCGTACAAAATAGCGCCGCTGATGCATTTGCCCAAACCCGGCGTAGTAACGATCATTTCGCGATAGGCGCGGTGAAATTCTACTGTTTGCGGAATGCCGGCTTCTTCAAACCGTTTGTTGATGGTGTGCGTGCTTTCGTCCATCGCCAGCAAACCTTTATCGCCGGCAAATAATGCGGTAATTGTATCGTTCAGTTCCTTCGTTTTCATCCTGTGCGATGCTTCCTTGGGGGGAAATTGGGACGCATCCGGCCCGTTTAATTAATATCACCAGTTACATAACAAGTTTACTAAATAAATGTTAGCTGCACGGTATATTTAACGGCAATTTTTTAACTGCGCCGGCAGTCGGCATTGGCCCGGCATAAATAACCATTAAACAGTTTCCGGCTGTTTCTATTCAACCCACAACCCCATCCCACCAAAAAAACCACAAAGGGATCCAATGAACTAATGAACCAATGAACTAATGAACTATAAATTCCCCTTTTTCATCTCCCCTGCCGCATAGTTAGCCGCCCTTGCAGTTAAGGCCATATATAATATGGATGGGCTTTGGTTGCCGGTTGTGGCCATGCAGGCGCCATCGGTAACGAAAACATTTTTGCAATGGTGCAGCTGGTTCCATTGGTTAAGCAGGGACGTTGCAGGGTCTTTGCCCATCCGGCAGCCGCCCATTTCGTGAATATCAAGGCCGGGGGGCTGCTTATTTTCGTTGGTAACGATGTTTTTGCAGCCGGCTTTCTCCAGCATTTCGCGGCTTTGGGTTAAAAAATCCTGTATCATGCACTCATCGTTATCATCATACTCCACCGAAGTGACGAGCAGCGGAATGCCCCACTGGTCCTTCTGGTCCTTGCTTAAACGCACGTGATTGCTTGCTTTAGGTACGGTTTCGCCCTGCATATACATGTATAAATGCCAGGGGCCGGGCTCGGTGAGGGCATCTTTGTAAGCGGCGCCAACCTGGTCGCCGGGCACTTCATCGGGATGGTTAGGACGGTAAGCGCCCATAAATGTGGTAAAGCCGCCGAAATAGTTAGTCTCCTGCCGGTGCAGGTTGCGGTAATTGGCCAGGATGAGCTCGGTTGGGTTGCGCCCGAAGTAGTATTTATCCAAAAAGCCATCCACAGTGGCGGTAATGGATGCCCGGTAATTTTGGAAAGCAACATATTTGCCCAATAGCCCGTTATCGTTACCCAAACCATTGGGGAAACGGCTTGATGTTGAATTCAGCAGCACCAGGTTGCTGTTTAGCGCCGATGCATTTAAAAAGATAATGCTGGCTTTATAATCTATCACCTCTTTTGTATTGGTATCGATAACCCGTACGCCAATTGCTTTACCCATTTTATCATCATACAAAATAGAGTGCACTACCGAAAACGGCCTGATGGTGAGGTTGCCCGTCTTCTGCGCCCATGGCAGCGTTGAGCTTACCGAGCTGAAGTAACCGCCGAATGGGCAGCCGCGCATGCACTCGTTACGTGCCTGGCATTTGGCGCGGCCCTGGTCGAGGTGTATTTGATTGGGTTTGGTAAGATGCGCCCAGCGTGCATGCACCAGGTGGCGGTCGGGGTAGTTTTCTTTTATTTTTTGACTGATAAGAGACTGTACGCAATTCATTTCGAACGGCGGCAAAAACTCCCCGTCGGGCATAGCCTCAATGCCATCCTTATTGCCGCAAACCCCGATAAATTTTTCTACATGCGAATACCAGGGTGCAACATCGTTATAGCCTATCGGCCACTCGATACCATATCCAAAGCGTGCCGGATTGGTAAATTCAAACTCGCTCCAGCGCTGGCAGGCGCGCCCCCAGGTGAGCGATTTACCACCAACCTGGTAGCCGCGTATCCACTCAAAGGGTTTCTCCTGTATGTAGGGATGATCTTTGTCTTTTATAAAAAAGTGTGCGCAATCTTCGCCGAAGCCTGCGGCCTGGCTTATATAAGGATTTTCCTTTATAAACTCAAGGGTCATTTGCCCCCGGTGCTTAAATTGCCAGGGGTCCATGGTAGCGGTGGGATAATCCTTATTGTGCTCAACATTACGACCGCGCTCAAGCACGAGGGTTTTTAGCCCCAGTTCGCAAAGCTCCTTGGCCGCCCAGCCGCCGCTGATACCCGAGCCGATGACGATGGCATCGTAAGCATTATTATTTGATCTCGACATTTCTTTCGGTTAGAAGCTCAAATTTAGATAAAATTGACGAGTTGCCTTATTTTACACATCCCGCCCATTCCCCAAACCGTGTAATTTTAGAAGCAGCGAAGAAAAAGAAAAGTAACGGGCTAACCCTTAAAAATGGCCTTTCCGGGCTTAAAAAGCAGAAATCGGTGATTGTCTCACCTGCAACATCGCAGTGGAATGGATATTGCCTCTATCCATTAAAAAACTTAAAATTCACTCACATGAACATTTTTAACTGGATCGGCTTAACCATAGTATCACTGCCGGTATTCTTTATCATCCGCACAAGCATTTCGATGATCAGGGACAAAAGGCTCAACTAATTTACCGGGTGGATATTCCGCGTGTCAAAGCGAAGCCCCCCGCAACGGCTGCGCCAACAGGCTGTCCGGCCGTCCGCGGGCTGTCCACGCCCTAAGCCGGACGAACATTGTTTCAGCCACGAGCTGCTTGAACAGCGATTATGCTGATCAACCCTTTCCTTTTTTATAGCTATTGTGCCTCGATGAGCCTCCCCTTCAGGTGATTGTATTCAGCTTCAGTTATAGTGCCGCTATCCAGCAGTTCCTTATATCTTTGTACCTGGATACTAAAAGGAATGGATTCTTTGCGGGGGGAAACGAGGACAATGATCAGCCCTATGATGCCAAGTAACCCGAGAAATCCCCCGGCTATTGCCCCGATCTCTCTTTTTGAGCCTACAAAATAGCCGGCTATTCCTAATGCAAGGCTATGCAATACGATAATTAAAATAATGTCGGATGGTTCCATGATATGATCTGTTAAGTTTTTTAATACGCGCTGATTTTCAGCAACGCTTGTAATTGTTTTGACGGTTCGAACAGATCAATGTTACAAATCAGGAAGGCAAAAAAATGTGATAAATCTCACTAATTGAGTTAATTACGGGGGGCTCTAGTCCATGGTCGATGGTCAATAGTCCATGGCAGGACGTAATGCCCAAATGACTGAATGACCCAATGACCAATCAACGTAGTTTACTTAAGGACCCGCCCCCATCTGGGGCAAACATCGGTAGAAGAAATTTCAAAAAACAAAACCGCTCCGTTAGGTGCGGTACACGGCGCCGGTTGCGTACCTAACAGCACGCATTGTTCGTTTAACCAATTCTCTACCGATATTTTGCTCCTGATGGAGCATTTTGGACGGCTTTATTTCGTTAAGTAAACGACATTGAATGACCAATGACCAACAACTAAAGTTCCGAAGCAGCTGCCTCATCCAATATGACAACACCCTGCGGCAATGTTTGAAATATGGTTGCCGGGAGTTGGTTTGTTACTTCGCCCTTCAGGGCTTTTGCAATGATCGCCGCTTTTTCACTCCCCGCGGCAATCAGCACCGGCATCTCTGCTTCCTGCAGATGTTTAAGGCCAAGCGTTATGCCCTCTGTTAAAACAGGCTGCTCTTTAAAGTATTTTTGGCCCACAGCAACCGTTACCGGGGCCAGCGGTGAATGATGGCTGTACAAATTAAAATCGGTACCGGGTTCATTAAGGCCGATGTGGCCGTTCATGCCTATGCCTACCAGCATCATATCCAAAGGGGCATGCTGCTCAATAAAATCATCCATGGCGCTGCAGGCAGCATCCAGATCGCGCGCGCGGGCATCAAAAAACATGATCTTATCCATACTAATCTTCGCCGGCGTTAAAAAGTGCTCAAGCAAAAACGAGGTGCAACTGCCGTCGTCGCCCTCGCCCAGTCCCACCCATTCGTCCAGTCCCACAAAATAACACTGGCTAAAATCTACCCGGCCGCTGCAGGCATCATCAACCAAACATTTAAACATCCCCGCCGGCGACTCGCCCGAAGGGAAACAGATCAACGAGCCCGGCTTGCGTTTTACCTGCTCAACAACCAGGTCGGCAGCAGCGCGGCTCATTTCGTCGTAATTTTTATAGGTTAATTGGTTCATTAGTTCACTGGTTCATTAGTTCACTGGTTCATTAGTTGACTGGTTCATTAGTTCATTAGTCTGCTTCGCTAGGGTATTCCGTCGGGACGCTTTGACAGACTGGCTATCAGGTCGCTTGCTCAGTATGCGCCATGCACCAATGAACTAATGAACCAGTGAACCACTAAACCACTAAACTATTCAAGTATAAAATCGTCCTGCAATCTTATATCATCCGATGCACTGCCGATCATCAGGCTGAATTCGCCGGGCTGAGTGATCCATTGCAGCTGATCGTTATAAAAAGAAAGCTTTCGTTTATCGATGGTAAAAGTAACAGTTTTGGTTTCGCCGGGCTGCAGCATTACTTTTTGAAATCCTTTCAGCTCTTTTATTGGCCTGATGGGCTGCGATACCATATCGCGCAGGTATAATTGCGCTACCTCTTCACCGGCATACTTACCCGTATTTTGCAGATCGAACGAAACGGTTATGGTCTCGTTGTTATGCATTGCCTTTTTATTAAGTTTAAGGTTGCTGTAACCAAAAGTTGTATAACTTAAGCCATGCCCAAATGCAAATTTAGGGCTGTTGGGCAGATCAATGTAGGCCGAGGTATAATTTACGTCATTATCACCGTGCGCGGGCCTGCCCGTGTTATAATGGTTGTAGTAAATGGGTATTTGCCCTTCGGTGCGCGGGAAGGTGATGGGCAGTTTTGCGCCGGGATTATAATTGCCGTAAAGTACGTCGGCCATTGCATTCCCGGCCTGGTTGCCAAGCCACCAGGTGTACAAAATTGCAGGCACATGGTCTGCCGTCCAGTTAAAGACCATGGGCCTGCCCGACATGAGCAACACAACAACAGGCTTGCCGGTTGCCATAATGGCTTTTACCAGGTCTTCCTGTACGCCCGGCAAATGTATGTTTGAGCGGCTTTTGGCTTCGCCGGTCATATCAGGCCGCTCGCCCATCGCCATTATTACCACGTCGGCCTGCATAGCAGTTTTATATGCTTCGTCGAAGCCTGCGCGGCTGGTGTCGGTAATATCGCAGCCCTTTGCAAAAAGCAATTTAGTCTTGCCTGCCGCTTGCTGCATGCCTTCGTATAACGACACAATTTTGCTTTCATCTCCTACATCCAACGACCAAAAACCTTTCATTTCTTTTTTAGCAGTTACCAACGGGCCAATCAGCGCTATTGAACTTAGGTCTTTTGATAAAGGCAGTACGTTACGGTCATTTTTTAACAGCACAATGCTTTTCCGGGCTATGTCACGCGCAGCTTCCAGGTATTCGGGTTTATTCAATGCTTGCTTCTCGCGGTCAGCATTGCTAAAGCGGTAAGGATCGTCAAACAAACCCAACTCGTATTTTTTTGTAAGGATGCGCCTTACCGCCTCATCTATCGTAGCAACGGAAACTTTTTTATCGCTGACCAGCTTTGCCAGGTTATTGATATAGCTGCGGCTTTCCATATCCATGTCGTTCCCGGCATTTATTGCGGCTTCGGCAGCTTCATAATTGTTTTTTACATAGCCGTGGTTTATCATCTCGCCGATGGAGCCCCAATCGCTTACTACAAATCCTTTAAAACCCCATTTGCCTTTTAAAATATCGCGCATTAAATAGCTGTTGGCGCTGGCAGGCGTACCATTTAAGTCGTTAAACGAATTCATGAACGTGGCAGCTCCGGCATCAAGGGCTGCCTTGAACGGCGGCAGGTAAACTTCCCACAGGGTGCGCAGGCTCATATCCACGCTGTTATAGTCGCGGCCGCCGATAGCGGCGCCATAGGCCGTGTAATGCTTGGCGCAGGCCATAATGGCATCCAAATTACCTAAACCTTTGCCCTGGAAACCATGTACACGCGCCGTTGCGATCAATGATCCAAGATAAGGGTCTTCGCCGGCGCCTTCCATAACCCTGCCCCAACGTGGGTCGCGGGCAATATCAACCATTGGGGCAAAGGTCCAATGAACACCGCCGGCGGCTGCTTCCGTTGCCGCAATACGGGCCGAGCTTTCAATCGCTGCTAAATCCCAGCTGGCCGCTTCAGCCAATGGGATAGGAAAGGTAACGCTATACCCATGGATCACATCCTGCCCAAACAGCAATGGTATCTTTAGCCTCGATTGCATGGCCGCATCCTGGAATGCCCTGGTGTGCTGTACACCCACAATATTAAGCACCGACCCTATTTCGCCGTGTTTTATCGCGTCCAGTTTGTTGCCTACATCTTTAGTGATGGGGCCGGTGGCTTCCCAATCGCCGTTTAGCTGGTTTAGCTGGCCTATTTTTTCGGCGAGGGTCATCTTCTTTAACAGGGCTTCAACTTTTTGGGGTATTGTTTTGGGCTGTGCGTTAATGCCAATGCTTATAAAAGCCAGCACACAAAGAAAATAAACAGGTTTGAACCGCGTCATCAGGATTTATAATTGGTTTTAATAGGTTAAGGAAAACAATTCAAGATTAGTGAATTAAATCTTAAATAAGAAATGGGGGCAAAAAAATGACCTATGCTGACCCTATGTTCAGCTTTTGAAAATCCTGTTTACCTACCGTGCAGACGAAGGAACTCGCGGCCTATTCGCGTGGCTACAGCCTTATCCGCCCTGCGAATAAAAATACAATAATTATAGGGTTTCGTACTTTTCAGCGTGAGCCCTTTCTATCACCAACTAATGGGTATGCCGCGATAATTTATCGTGATTGATCTCCTCAAGGAAACCGTGTTCGTTAACGGCATAATGGGCGTCGGAAGTATCGTTATGATTTTTAGGTATCTTAATAGCTTTGGTTTTCTTCTTCACGGGGAAAAACAAAGGCAGTATCAGCACTGTCAACAGTGCAGTGATCTTTAGTAATTCAATAAGCATGATTTTTATACTAAGTAAAAAAATAGCGAAAGCACTTGCAATTGGTTAACTCAAATGCGGGGAAAGTGCAATTCGCGGTTTAAAATATCCGGGCTTCCCGCAATTCGTTTATAACAAAGCTAAAGCAATGCCAAATTATTTCATAGCGACAAAACATTACTTAGAAATCAGCAATAAAGCCATATTTATTTAAAAATATTTATTTGAATAAGGCCTGTACACTATCAGATTGATAAGATTTTATCGATTTGAGAGCAATTTTGTTAGCGGCTATTTTTTTATTTCGCAGGTGGATTTGAAAGGGATAGCTACATTTTCTGCGTGAATATTGCTATGCATGCATAATTATTTAAACGACTGTTTGAAATAAAATACAGCTTGTAAACACTAAATTGCAGTTTATAATGTTAAGCTTTTAAGCAATTACACTAACGCAGCATAAATATTTAGTTATGAATAAGTTAATCCTGGCCATCGCTTTTATCGCCGGCTCATCATTTGCGGGGTGCGACGGCACCGGCAATAAATCCGGAAAGGACACCTCCAAAATGTCATCCTTTGGCGCAAACTCAAATTCTAACGTCTTACTTGGAGCAGGCAGCACCTTTGTTTACCCTTTATTTTCGAAATTATTTGCCGAGTACGGCAAAGAAACCAACGTGATGGTAAACTACCAGTCAATAGGCTCGGGCGGCGGCATTTTACAGCTTACCAATAAAACTATTGATTTTGGCGACTCTGATGCGCCTTTAAACGATGAACAGGCAAAAAAAATCGGGGCTCCGGTGCTCCACATTCCCATGTGCGCAGGCGCTGTGGTGATCAGTTATAACCTTCCGGAACTTAAGGGGACTTTGAAATTGACGCCTGACGTGTTAGCCGGTATCTTTTTGGGGAAGATCGTAAAGTGGAACGATCCGAGGATAGCGAAAATAAATCAGGGCGTTAGGTTGCCCTCAACCGATGTGTTTATCGCCCACCGGTCCGATGGCAGCGGAACAACAAACATTTTCACTACTTATTTGTCAAAAGTAAACAGCGCATGGAATACCAATCCCGGTAAGGGATCGGCCATCAACTGGCCTGCAGGCATTGGCGGAAAAGGCAATGAGGGCGTGGCGGGATTAATAAAACAAACACCGGGCGCTATAGGTTATATCGAGCTTGCCTATGCGCTGCAAAATAAAATGAGCTTTGCAAGCATCCAAAATAAGAGCGGCGATTTTATCACGCCATCGGTCGAATCCACCAGCGCCGCGGGAAATGTACAGATACCTGATGATGCTAAAGTTTCATTGACAAATACGGATGCTAAAGACGGATATCCTATAAGCGGCTTCACCTGGGCATTGATCTATAAAGAACAAAACTATGATGGCCGCAGTCTGCAACGGGCCCAAAAGCTTGTTAAAATGCTATGGTGGAATGTTCACGAAGGGCAAAAATACTGCAAGGGTCTTAATTATGCGCCGCTTTCGCCGAAAGCTGTGGCAGTTGCAGAGTCAATCCTAAAGTCGGCGACGTTTGACGGAAAGCCCATATTGCAATAAGATTAGTTTTGGATTTTTGGTAACAGGTAAAACAAACTTTCCAGTAGCGTTCTCGCTGTATAAGGCCTGGTGCATCTGGTTTTATTATAATAGTTTTGCCAAACCATGACTTTCGCCGATAAAATAATTCAATTTAACAAGCAACTGGATTTTACCGGCAGCCTGCCAGCCGGTATCCGGATAATGAATCCATTTAAAGAAAATCCGGAGGTTATTCCTTTAATGGAACAGTTTTACAAGAAGTTTTATAACGATGATAACAATCGATACCTGATCCTTGGCATTAACCCGGGGAGATTTGGCGCAGGAGTTACCGGGATTCCGTTCACCGATTCGAAACGGTTAAAATCTGTATGCGGAATTGCGTACACCGGTAAAGAAACGCACGAGCCTTCCTCGGTTTTTGTATATGACATGATCAGTGCTTTTGGTGGAACTGTGGAATTTTATAAACATTTTTATATCCACTCCGTATTTCCCTTAGGATTTACGGCTACCGGTAAAAACCAGAAAGAAATAAACTATAACTATTATGACAGCAAAGAGTTGACAGACTCGGTTTACAGCGATATAATCGAAAACATAAAAAAGCAAATTGCCCTGGGGGTTAACACCGACACATGTTTTTGCTTTGGAAATGGCAAAAATGAACACTTCCTTCGAAAACTAAACGAAAGTGAAGGGTTTTTCAAAAGCATTGTTGCTTTGGAGCATCCAAGATTCATTATGCAGTACAAATCCAAGTCGAAAAATGAGTATATCGACAAATATCTTTCGGCTTTCAGGGAGGTTTTGAACAAGTAAGCAGTGTCATATAAACAATGAATTGGCGCTTAGTCCTGAGTCGAAAGTCTATAGTCTTAAGTCAAAAAGGGCAAATTGACTCAGAATTGCGAATAAAGACTGTTGACCTGACACCAGCTCATTGATAAGCCTTGACAACCTGTCGCGCCTCGCCAAGCCCGTCAATGCCCAACTCTACTATGTCGCCTGCTTTAAGATATACCGGCGGTTTCATACCCAAAGCCACGCCGGCTGGTGTACCGGTCGAAATAATGTCACCGGGCAAAAGTGTCATAAACTGGCTGGTATAGGCTACCAGGTTTGGAATATTAAAGATAAAATTGGTCGTGGTGCCATCTTGCATGATCTGCCCGTTTACCTTTAACCAAAGCCGCAGATTGTGCGGATCGGGTATTTCATCCTTGGTAGCAAAGAAAGGGCCTATCGGAGCGAAGGTATCGCAGCCTTTGCCTTTATCCCAGGTGCCGCTTCGCTCCAATTGAAATTCCCGTTCGGATACGTCGTTATGCAGCACATAGCCGGCCACGTGATCCATGGCATCCGCCTCGCTGACATAGCTTGCCCTCTTACCTATAACAACGGCAAGCTCAACTTCCCAGTCGGTTTTTTTTGAGTTTTTGGGAATAACAATATCATCGTAAGGGCCAACTATTGCCGTCGTCGATTTCATAAATATAACCGGTTCAGGCGGCGGGGTTGCATTCGTTTCTTTTGCATGATCTACATAGTTCAGCCCGATGCAAACTATTTTTGACGGCCTTGCCAACGGGCAACCAAGTCGTTCGTGCTCCCCCGCTTCTATTTTTACACTGTCTTTAAGGAAAGCGGACAAACGTTCGAGCCCGTTCGTTTCAAAAAACGTTTCGCCGTAATCTTCACCAAATGCAGAGGTGTCGTACCTTTTATTGCCTATGATTACCCCGGTTTTTTCTTTTCCGGGTTGGCCGTATCGAATTAGTTTCATGTCGTTTAGTTGATTGGGCTTTATGGCCTGTTAATTTATGATCCGGGTTTCCTTCTACGGCTTATTCAGCCAGGGCATTTAGCGGCTGCAAGTTATAAATCAATAATGATTTTTTATAGAAGGACAGCTCTTTCGCACTTAAAATTAGGGCCTGCTTTTTTCGCCAACAAAAAACCCCGGCTAATCAAATAACCGGGGTCTCTCCTTTATTTATGAACCTATTAGAGGATAGGGAATTATTTTACTTCCTCAAAGTCAACATCGGTAACTGTGTCAGCATTGCCTTCTGCGTGGCCGCCGGCTGCACCTTGGCCGTCGCCGCCGGGCTGACCGCCTTGCGCGCCATCGCCGGTTGCTTTGTACATCTCTTCAGATGCAGCATTCCATGCAGTGCTCAATTCAGCCTGGGCTGCATCGATAGCATCGAAGTCTTTGGAGGCATAAGCATCTTTCAGTTTCTTCAGGCCTTCTTCAATAGGCGCCTTCTTATCAGCTGAAATTTTGTCACCATACTCCTTCAGTTGCTTTTCGGTACTGAATATCAGCGCATCGGCGGCATTCAGTTTTTCAACTTCTTCTTTTGCCTTTTTGTCAGATTCAGCATTTGCTTCTGCTTCATCTTTCATCTTTTTTATCTCGGCATCAGTTAAACCCGAAGAAGCTTCGATACGGATCTTTTGCTCTTTGCCGGTAGCCTTATCTTTTGCCGATACATGCAAGATACCGTTTGCATCAATATCAAAGGTTACTTCGATCTGCGGTACTCCGCGTGGTGCAGGTGGTATCCCATCCAGGTGGAAACGGCCAATCGTACGGTTTGCCGATGCAATTGGGCGCTCGCCCTGTAATATGTGGATCTCAACAGACGGCTGGTTATCGGATGCAGTAGAGAATACCTCCGATTTTTTGGTCGGGATAGTAGTATTTGCCTCTATCAACTTTGTCATTACGCCACCCATGGTTTCAATACCTAATGAAAGCGGCGTAACATCCAATAACAATACATCTTTTACTTCGCCGGTCAATACGCCGCCTTGTATAGCAGCGCCGATGGCAACCACTTCATCAGGGTTTACACCTTTTGAAGGCGCCTTGCCAAAGAATTTCTCCACGGCTTCCTGGATGGCAGGTATACGGGTTGAACCGCCTACCAATATGATCTCGTCAATATCAGATGTGCTATAACCAGCGTTCTTTAATGCAGTTTTGCAAGGCTCGATAGTCCGTTTTATCAAACCGTCAACCAACTGCTCAAATTTAGCACGGGTTAATGTTTTAACCAGGTGCTTTGGCACACCGTCAGAAGCGGTTACATATGGTAAATTGATTTCTGTTTGGGCAGAGCTTGATAACTCGATCTTGGCTTTTTCAGCAGCTTCCTTTAAACGCTGCAAAGCCATTGGGTCTTTACGCAGGTCGATGTTTTCATCGTTTTTAAATTCATCAGCCAGCCAGTCGATCACAAGCTGATCAAAGTCGTCACCGCCAAGGTGAGTGTCACCGTCGGTCGATTTTACTTCAAACACGCCGTCGCCAAGTTCAAGTACCGATACGTCATGCGTACCGCCACCACAGTCAAACACAACGATTTTCATGTCCCTGTGGGCTTTGTCGAGGCCGTAAGCCAATGCCGCAGCAGTAGGCTCGTTAATAATACGGCGCACCTTTAAGCCTGCAATTTCACCGGCCTCCTTAGTGGCCTGGCGCTGTGCATCGTTAAAATAAGCAGGTACGGTAATTACCGCTTCGGTCACTTCAGTTCCTAAGAAATCCTCAGCGGTCTTCTTCATTTTTTGAAGGATCATCGCCGAGATTTCCTGCGGGGTATATTTGCGGTCGCCAATTTCAACACGCGGGGTGTTGTTATCACCTTTAACCACTTTATAGGGCACACGCGCAATTTCTTTTGTAACCTCGTTAAACTGGTTACCCATAAAGCGCTTAATAGAATAAATAGTTTTTGTAGGATTTGTGATAGCCTGGCGCTTTGCAGGATCACCAACTTTACGTTCGCCGTTGTCGATAAAAGCCACTACCGACGGCGTAGTACGCTTACCCTCGCTGTTGGCAATAACTACAGGCTCGTTACCTTCCATTACTGCAACGCATGAGTTTGTTGTTCCTAAGTCGATTCCAATTATTTTAGACATATGATTATAATTTCTTAGATTGAATGATTGATTATACCTGCTGTTTAACAAGGCTTGTGCCAATTTGAGGTTTGGCAGATTTTTTTGAGGTGAAAGGCGAAAGGTGAGAGGCGAAGGGTATAATTAGGCAGCAATGAGACATTTGATGGTGACAGGTTGGCAGAAAACGGAGGTGCAAGGCGCTTAGAAATTATCGTATATTATACTGATGAAAAAGTTGTTCATTCTGACATTTACACTTCTACCGGCAACCCTTTTGGGACATAGAAACCACCATACCATGTCTCTTTTGAAATGGCTTATTGAAAAAGATCACATCCAATATCTCAACGCAAAAAGTATGCGGCGGTCTTTTATGACAAAAATGCTTTGACGAAACAAGCATTAATAACTGATTCCGGGAAAACTACTCCTAATACAAGTATCAGTGATTTTTTGACCCAGGGTGAGATACAAATTTATAAAACTGCACCTCCCCTGCTCGAGCAAACCGACTGGCGGAAAAAATACGCCGATTTGAAAGCCAGGTTTGTGACAGATAAATTTACGATGAACGCGAAAGCCGCCTATTCTATTTTCGCTTTTTCAGAACCGTTGTTTTTAAACAAGGAGCATAGCAAGGTACTGATTGGCGAATACTTTACCTGCGGGATGGCATGCGGCCGTGACGATTTGCTACTATGTGAACTAAAAAATGGCAAGTGGCGGCTGATCACAAGGGCTGTAATTGCAAATGACTATATTTCATATTGATACCCCCAAAGTTCCCTGCCAGATCTTAAAACTGAAAAAAAGCACGAAAAGCACATATGGTCTCGAGTTAGCCACTAATGATATTGGGAGAAAACGTATTTACCAAAAAATTACGTTCTGTTGATTAGCATGTGCAGAGATTGCTTCGTTCCTCGCAATGACGCCTTGTTAGTTTTTATTGAAGAAAAACGCCCTACTCAATCGAGCGGGCGTTTTAATATTCTATCGGACAGACGCAATATTTCGCGTCTTCAATTATTCGCCTTTTTCAGCGTTTTCTTCGTGCTCGGGCGATGCAGTTGGGGCCTCGGGAGCTTCTGCTTCCGTAGCAGGCGCTTCTTCAGCAACTGGCGCAGCTTCGATGACAGGTGTTTCAGCTACCGGTGGTTCAACTACTGGTTCAGCTTCAATTACTTCTTCAACAATAGGCGCAGGGGCGGCCTTAGCAGCAGGTGCAGCGGCAGTAGCGCCGGCTTTGCCTTTGCCACCACGGCGGCGGGTCGATTTCTTTTCAGCTTTCCCGGTATCAGTACCGTAAACGGTATTATAATCCACCAATTCTATCAGGGCCATTTCGGCATTGTCGCCCAAACGGTTTTCCATCTTAATGATACGTGTATAACCACCGGGGCGGCTTGCTATTTTTTCAGCAATTTCGCGGAACAATATGGTTACCGCGTCTTTGTCCTGTAAATAGCTGAATACTATACGGCGCGAATGCGTTGTATCGTTTTTTGATTTGGTCAATATAGGCTCAACATAAACGCGCAGCGCTTTTGCTTTAGCCAGTGTAGTAGTAATACGCTTGTGTAATATAAGCGATGTAGCCATGTTACTCAGCATCGCTTTGCGGTGACTGTCGGTACGGCCTAAATGGTTAACTTTTTTTCCGTGTCTCATTGTTTTTAATTTATTTCACGTGCATACCGTCGGGCGGCAATTTGTCAAGCCCTCGGAATTATGCTGTCGCTTATTGTGAGTAGTGAGTGGTCAATGGTGAGCGGTCAGTCGTAAGTTAAACAACTCACTATTCACTACTCACCTCTCACCAATTTATTCCTCGTCCAGTTTAAATTTCGCCAGGTTCATTCCAAAAGACAAACCTTTTGATTTAACCAGGTCCTGGATCTCAGTTAATGATTTTTTACCAAAGTTCCTGAACTTAAGCATGTCAGCTACATCATACGATACCAAATCGGCCAGGCTGCGGATATCGGCAGCTTTAAGGCAGTTTAGTGCGCGCACTGAAAGATCAAGGTCAACCAACTCTGTTTTCAGGATCTTGCGCATGTGCAAAATTTCTTCGTCAACTTCCTTGGTTTCTTCTTTGGCCTGTGCTTCAAGCATCATGTTCTCATCGCTGAACAGCATAAAGTGCTGGATCAATATCTTGGCAGCTTCCTTAAGCGCATCTTCAGGATGTATCGAGCCATCGGTAGTAATATCAAGCACCAACTTTTCATAGTCAGTTTTTTGTTCTACACGATAGTTTTCGATGGTATATTTAACGTTTTTGATTGGTGTGTAGATCGAGTCGATCGCTATCACGCCAACATTAGCGTCGGGGTTTTTATTTTCTTCGCTTGCTACGTAGCCACGGCCTTTATTAACAGTAAGCTCTATTTCGAGCGTCACCGACGTGTCCATGTTACAGATAACAAGATCAGGATTCAACACCGTAAAATTGTTGGAGAACTTAGTGATATCGCCTGCATTAAAAGCGTCCTGGCCATTAATGATAACGAAAATCTTTTCGCTGTCGCCGGACTCACCGGTTTTTTTAAACCTTACTTGTTTCAGGTTCAGTATGATCTCGGTAACGTCTTCAACAACGCCTTTGATGGTTGAAAACTCATGCATCACCCCTGAAAAACGAACGGAAGTGATCGCATAACCTTCAAGTGATGAAAGTAAGATACGACGCAGAGCATTACCAATGGTTACACCGAAGCCTGGTTCTAACGGACGAAACTCAAACGTGCCATCAAAATCAGTCGATTTCTGCATGATAACCTTGTCTGGTTTTTGAAATGCTAAAATTGCCATTTATATCCTTGTTTATTGTTTGTTTGATAATAGATTTGAGATGTGAGATATGAGACGTGAGACTTAAAATTTGTCCCGGGTTTTCATAGGTCCTATCTAAAATCCTTTTTTTTATATGCATAAAATCAGATATGAGATTTGACGTTCTGTCTCAAATCTCATATCTAAAATCTCAAATCTTATTTCGAGTACAACTCGACGATCAGGTTTTCCTTGATATTTTCAGGGATCTCATCGCGGTTTGGATAGTTAAGGAATTTGCCTGATAAATTGACAGCATCCCACTCCAGCCAGCTGTATTTGTTAACCTTTCTTCCCGCTACAGCCCGGGTAATTGCCTCAAGCGATTTTGATTTCTCGCGAACAGCGACAACGTCGCCTGCTTTCAGGGTATAGGAAGCTATGTTTACCACTTCGCCGTTAACGGTGATATGTTTGTGGCCAACCAGCTGGCGTGCACCTGAGCGTGTTGGAGCGATACCGAAACGATAAACCGCATTATCCAAACGGGCTTCTAAAAATTTCAGCAGGTTTTCGCCAGTGATGCCTTCTTTTGAAGAGGCGCGGTGAAATAAGTTTTCGAACTGGCGTTCCAATACACCATAAGTGTATTTAACTTTTTGCTTTTCCTGCAACTGGGTTGAATACTCTGACTGTTTCCCTCTTCTTTTGGAAACACCATGCATTCCCGGTGGGTAGTTTTTTCTTTCAAGCGCTTTGTCCGGACCGAAGATCGGTTCGCGGAAACGGCGCGCAATTTTTGATTTTGGACCTGTATATCTAGCCATTGTTGTTGTTTTTAAAGTATCAAACAGCCCGCAGCTGTTGAATCTTAGCTTTAAAAAATCTGTTAATTAAACTCTTCTTCTTTTTGACGGACGGCAACCATTGTGCGGAAGCGGCGTGATGTCCTTTATGGTAGTAACCTCGATGCCCGCAGTTTGCAAAGTACGGATAGCCGACTCGCGGCCTGCGCCCGGGCCTTTTACAAATACCTCAACCTTGCGTAAACCAAGATCGTAAGCAACTTTACCGCAATCGGCGGCAGCCTGTGAGGCCGCATAGGGGGTATTCTTTTTTGAGCCTTTAAACCCCATTTTACCGGCTGACGACCACGAAATTGCCTGGCCGCTTTTATTGGTAAGGGTTAAAATAATGTTGTTAAAAGTAGCGTTGATGTGCGCTTCGCCGTAAGGCTCAACTATTACAACACGCTTTTTGGTTACTTTTTTGCTTTTAGCCATCTTTTTTAATTATTGAGTTAGTGAATTACTGAATTAGTGAATAATTCGGACCCATTAACTGTTTTTATAATTTTATATTCCTAGTGACCTTCAAATAAATTAGCTATTCAACTAATCTCTATTCTCCAATCACTAATCACTTTTTACTTAGTAGCCTTCTTTTTGTTAGCAACTGTCTTACGTTTTCCTTTACGGGTACGCGAGTTGTTTTTGGTACGCTGGCCGCGCAGGGGTAAGCCCTTACGGTGACGTGTGCCACGGTAGCAACCTATATCCATTAAACGCTTAATGTTAAGCTGAACTTCCGAACGCAATGAACCTTCAACCTTAACCTGGTCGTTAATTATTCCGCGGATAGCATTTAGCTGTTCGTCTGTCCAATCCTGCACTTTGGTATCGAAATCAATGCCGGCTTCAGTCAAAATTCTTTGAGCTGTTGAGCGGCCGATGCCGTAAATGTAAGTAAGGCCGATCTCTCCTCTTTTATTCTTTGGTAAATCAATACCTGATATTCTTGCCATATTTTTTTTTGTGTTGTTTAAGTAATAACCGAACGGCGGGCCACCGTTGTACGAATTATCACAATTTCCTTAATTATCCCTGACGCTGCTTAAACTTAGGATTCTTTTTGTTTATCACGTAAAGTTTCCCGTTGCGGCGGATGATCTTGCAATCAACACTGCGTTTTTTAATGGATGCTCTAACTTTCATCGCTTTATTATTTGTATCTGTAGGTTATTCTGCCTTTTGTTAAATCGTACGGACTCATTTCCAACTTCACCCTGTCACCAGGAAGAATTTTAATGTAGTGCATCCGCATTTTTCCTGAAATGTGTGCAATAATTTCGTGTCCGTTCTCCAATTCAACCCTAAACATCGCGTTTGATAATGCTTCCTTAATCGTTCCGTCTTGTTCAATAGAGGATTGTTTGGCCATATTTTCTTTTAGATTTGAGATATGAGATGTTAGATTTGAGATTTTTACATTTCTCTTTCTGTTAACCTTATATCTTTGTTTCTGTTCATTTGCGGCAAATCGAGATCATTAAAGCTTGTCTCACTTCTCAAATCTCACATCTACTGGCTATTATTACTAAATTATCCGCCCTAAAAGCGGGACGCAAAATTAATAAAAATATTTTAACTTTTATTTTTTTCTTTCAAAACATTATCTACGTATGAAAATGTCGAAAGAATCTCAGGTTTTCCCTTCTTTATCGCGACTGTATGCTCAAAATGGCATGATGGTTTGCCATCAGCTGTTGACACTGTCCAGCCATCATCCCAAAACTTCACGCGGGCACGGCCGGCGTTTATCATAGGCTCGATTGCGATCACCATTCCTTCCTCAAGTTTTACCCCGGATCCACGCTTACCGTAGTTTGGCACTTCAGGTTTTTCGTGCAATGCCAGGCCAACGCCATGACCAACCAATTCTTTCACCACGCCAAATCCGTGTTTTTCAGCGTGTTCCTGAACAGCATATCCTATGTCTCCAACTCTCATTCCCGCCGTGGCCTTTTCAACACCCAGGTTAAGGCACTCCATGGTAACGCGCATCAACGTTTTTGCCGTGTCGTTAACTTCGCCGATTGCGAAGGTATAAGCCGAATCGCCGATATACTTGTTTAATACTACACCACAGTCAACAGATACCAAATCTCCTTCAACCAACACACGTTGTCCGGGAAAGCCATGAACCACCTGGTCATTCAGTGAAATACATAACGAATAGGGAAACCCATGATAGTTTAGAAAAGCGGGTACGCCTCCGTGATCACGGATATAAGTTTCAGCAAGCTTGTTTAATTCGATTGTCTTAACGCCGGGGCCTATTATTTTCGCAATCTCTCCAAGTGTTTTGGAAACAAGTAAAGAACTTTCTCTTATCAGTTCTATCTCTTCGACAGACTTATAATTGATCTTTGACATGCAGCGTTATCAAATAACAGGCTGGCCTGAACCGCCTGCAGGAATAGCTGTGCGGCCTTTTATCCTGCCCGTTTTCATTAAGCCATCATAATGGCGCATTAACAAGTGACTTTCTATTTGTTGCAAAGTATCTAAAACCACACCCACAAGAATGATTAAAGAGGTGCCACCAAAGAACCTGGCAAAGGCGCTGTTTACATGCAGCAAACTGGCAATTGCCGGGAAGACAGCTATAATCGCGAGGAAAATAGAACCTGGCAGCGTAATCCTGGAAATGACGCCGTCTATAAACTCGGCAGTACTTCTACCCGGTTTAATACCCGGGATAAAACCGCCATTCTTTTTCATATCCTCGGCCATCTGGTTGGGGTTGATGGTGATAGCTGTATAAAAATAGGTGAACACTATAATCAGTAAGGCAAACACCAAATTATGCCCCCATGCCGTGTAATCAGATAGCGACATTATTATCGGGTTTGAAGCCGCCTTTGGAAAAAACTGCTGTACCGTCGCCGGTATAAACATTAACGCCTGTGCGAATATAATGGGCATTACACCTGCGGCGTTTACTTTTAACGGAATATATTGGCGTACCCCGCCATATTGTTTATTGCCAACAATTCGTTTAGCATACTGTACCGCTACCTTTCGGGTGCCCTGCACAATGAGTATGGTAAACATTACCACAATAATAAGGGCCACAATTTCGACGATGAATGTCACTAAACCGCCTGCTCCCGCATTTCGCGCCTGAAATTCTCTTAGGAACGCGCCCGGCAAAGCCGCGATGATACCGATCATGATGATCAATGATATACCATTACCAATACCTTTATCGGTGATCTTTTCGCCAAGCCACATAACAAACATGGTGCCTGATGTAAGAACAAACATGTTTAATATGGTAAAATACGGGTTTGCGATAAGCATCTGATCGGCCGATATCTGCGATTTCAAATATGCCGCTGCCTGCAGGGCTGTAATGCCGATAGTCAGGTAGCGTGTCCACTGGTTGAGCTTGTTACGGCCGCTTTCACCTTCTTTTTGCAATTTCGCGAAATGAGGTACCGCGATGCCAAGCAATTGCACCACAATTGAAGCCGAAATGTAAGGCATTACCCCCAGCGCAAAAATCGAGGCCCGTGAAAACGAGCCGCCGGCAAACATATCCAGCAAACCGGCGATTCCGCCCGCTTCCTTACTGCTCAGTGATGCGGTATTAACGCCCGGAAGCACCACGTAAGAACCCACGCGATATATCAAAAGAAACAAGAGTGTGTTAATGATACGCACTCTCAGGTCCTCTATCTTCCAGATATTGGATAATGTGGTGAAAAAATTCTTCATTTAAAATTACAGCTTAACTATGGTACCACCAGCTGCTTCAATCGCCTTTTGCGCTGTAGCAGTAAACGCGTGTGCTTTAACTTCCAATTTTGCCTTCAGTTCGCCGCGGCCTAATATTTTAACAAGGTCGTTTCTCGAAACCAGGCCATGCTCTTTCAATGTAGCAAAATCAATTGACGAAACTGAATACTGATCGGTGAGCTTTTGCAAAACATCAAGATTTACGCCAACGTACTCCACCCGGTTAGGGTTTTTAAAGCCAACCTTAGGTACACGGCGCTGCAATGGCATTTGCCCGCCTTCAAAACCAACTTTAGTGGTTGTGCCCGAACGCGAACCGGCGCCCTTGTGGCCACGGGTCGATGTCCCGCCACGGCCCGAGCCTGTACCACGGCCAATTCTTTTCCTATTTTTTGTTGAACCTTCTGCAGGTTTCAGATTACTTAAATTCATGATATTAAATATTTTCTACCGCAACCAGGTGCGTAACTTTTCTAACCATGCCCACGATAGCCGGGGTAGCTTCAACTTCAACACTGTGGTTGATCCTTTTTAAGCCCAGGGCCTCAATTGTTTTCTTTTGGCGTTCACTTCTATCGATCACGCTTTTAATCTGTGTTATTTTGATCTTTGCCATGACTGATTACCCGTTAAATACTTTACCTAAACTAACGCCGCGCTGCTGTGCTACAGTATAGGCATCGCGTAATTGTGATAACGCCGATACAGTTGCCTTAACCACGTTGTGCGGGTTTGATGAACCTTTTGATTTTGCCAATACGTTATGCACACCTGCCGATTCAAGCACGGCACGCATGGCGCCGCCTGCAATTACGCCTGTACCGTTAGCAGCTGGCTTTATAAAAACAAAACCGCCCGAAAACTTGCCGATCTGCTCGTGAGGCACGGTGCCATTTATCACCGGCACCTTTACCAAATTCTTTTTCGCATCATCAATGCCTTTTGCAATAGCTTCTGTAACCTCTTTGGCTTTACCTAAACCATAACCTACAACGCCATTCTCATCGCCCACTACCACAATGGCACTGAAGCTGAAAGTACGGCCGCCTTTGGTTACTTTGGCTACACGCTGGATGCTCACCAAGCGATCTTTTAATTCGATCTCGCTGGTTTTTACTCTTTTTATGTTGATTGTTGACATCTCTTTACTATTTATTGATTTATTGAATTATTGATTTATTGAATTATAAGGTGATTTATAATTATTCATTTACTACCTCGGTATTTCAGTCAATCAGTAATTCAGTAATTCAGTAATTCAATAATTAAAAATTTAGCCCGCCTTCACGTGCTCCATCGGCAAGTGATTTAACACGGCCATGGTACAAATAACCGTTACGGTCGAAAACCACATCCTTAATGCCTGCGGCGATTGCTTTTTCGGCAACTAACTTGCCAACAGCTACCGACTGATCGACCTTGGTCCCTTTTTCGGCATTGAAATCTTTTGATAAGGACGATGCCGATACCAATGTTTTTCCGCTCACATCGTCAATGATCTGCGCATAAATGCCTTTATTACTCCGGTATACCGACAGCCGGGGGCGGGCAGAAGATCCTGAAAGGCGCTTCCTGATCCCCATCTTAATTCTGTCTCTTCTTGATAATTTTGCTTTAGCTCCCATGACGATTATTTTTTTGATGCTGATTTGCCTGCTTTTCTTCTCAATACTTCGCCCACAAACTTAATACCTTTACCCTTGTATGGCTCAGGCGCGCGCAGCGAACGTATTTTTGCAGCCACCTGGCCGATCAGTTGCTTATCGATCGATTCCAGGATGATGGTTGGGTTTTTACCCTTTTCAGCAGTTGTTGAAACTTTAATTTCTTTTGGTAACTCAAATACATAGTGGTGCGAATATCCCAGCACCAAATCTAAAGTATTGCCAGTATTGGTTGCACGATAACCTACACCTACCAATTCCTGCTCAACCTTGTAACCTGTGGTTACCCCGGTTACCATGTTGTTTATAAGCGCACGGTATAAACCATGCAATGCTTTGTGACGTTTTTGATCAGAAGGGCGTTTTACAACCAGATTGCCTTCTTCCTGCTCGACAGTGATATCACTATCAACCGCCTGGTGCAGCTCACCTTTGGGGCCTTTTACCGTAACGACATTATCAGCCGATACCGAAATAGATACGCCCTGGGGTAGTGCTATGGGTGCTTTTCCTACTCTTGACATTGCTTAATTTCCTCCTATTAATAAACGTAGCATAATACCTCGCCACCTACATTTTGCTGACGGGCTTCTTTATCGGTCATTACACCTTTTGAAGTCGACAGGATGGCGATACCTAAACCATTTAATACTCTTGGCATATTATCCATGCCTGCGTATTTTCTCAAACCTGGTTTACTGATGCGCGAAATGCTGCGTATAGCAGAAATTTTTGTTATCGGGTGGTACTTTAAGGCCACTTTGATAGTGCCTTGCGGACCATTGTCCTCAAACTTAAAATTGGCAATGTAACCTTTGTCGAAAAGCACTTTCGTGATTTCCTTTTTCAGATTTGATGCAGGAATTTCAACAACCCTATGGTTGGCCTTAATAGCATTCCTTACTCGTGTAAGATAATCTGCGATTGGATCTGTATTCATTTTATTGTTTTATGATAGTGGTTTCCGTAGACCTGCTATCGGTTAATTTTTAGCTTAAAGCGGAAAGCAGAAAGACCAAAGCTTTTTGCTTTCGGCTTTGAGCTTTCAGCTCAATTACCAGCTTGCTTTTTTAATCCCCGGGATCTTGCCGGCAAGGGCCATGTCGCGGAAAGTTACGCGCGAAATACCGAACTGGCGCATATATCCGCGCGGGCGGCCTGTTAATTTGCAACGATTGTGCAGTTTTACAGGCGATGCTGCCTTTGGCAGCTTGTCTAATCCCACGTAATCGCCGGCTTCTTTAAGGGCCGCTCTTTTTTCAGCGTATTTAGCTACTAATCTGGCGCGTTTAATTTCGCGCGCTTTTACACCTTCTTTAGCCATTATTATTTTGATTTTTAAATGGTAGTCCAAATTGTTTCAACAACTCCAATGCTTCAACATCATTTGTTGCCGAGGTTACAAAGGTAATGTCCATGCCCTGGATTTTATTGATCTTGTCGATATTTATCTCGGGAAATATGATCTGCTCGGAAATACCCAGCGTATAATTTCCACGACCATCGAAACCTTTATCATTGATGCCTTTGAAATCGCGGATACGCGGTAGTGCAACAGCGATAAGGCGGTCAAGGAACTCGTACATTGTATTGTCGCGTAAAGTAACCCGTACGCCTATCGGCATATTTTTACGCAGCTTAAAGTTCGAGATATCCTTTTTTGATTTTGATGAAACTGCCTGCTGACCGGTAATGGTTGTTAATTCATTAATAGTACTTTCGATCAGTTTTTTATCAGTAGTAGCGCCACCAACCCCCTGGTTGATAGCTATCTTTTCAAGCTTGGGAACCTGCATTACGCTTTTATACTGAAATTTATCTTTCAGTGTAGTACGAATCTCAGTTCTATACTTTGTTTTTAATCTTGGTACGTATTCCATTACTTAATTTCCTCTCCTGATATTTTTGCAACCCTTACTAATTTACCGGCATCGTTTCTCCTGCGGCCAACACGTGTTGGTTTTCCCGATTTAGGATCAACCAGCATCAGGTTTGAAATGTGTATGGCAGCTTCCTGCTTTACAATTCCGCCGTTTGGCTTAGCCGCATTTGGCTTGGTATGTTTTGATACCATATTTGCACCTTCAACTATTGCGCGGCCCTTGTCCAATATTACTTCTAATATTTTACCCTGCGCGCCTTTTGAATCGCCGGCTATCACCTTTACCAGGTCGCCTTTTTTTATCTTCAGCTTTGCGGGCTGTACATGCTTTTTCTTTTCCATTTTACAATACCTCCGGTGCTAATGATACAATTTTCATAAATTGTTTCTCACGTAATTCCCTTGCAACCGGGCCAAAGATACGTGTGCCTCTCGGCTCATCCTGATTATTCAACAAAACCGCAGCATTGTCGTCAAAACGGATATATGAACCATCCTTCCTGCGGATCTCTTTTTTGGTACGAACCACTACTGCCTTTGAAACGGTACCTTTTTTAATGTTACCTGAGGGCAAAGCGCTTTTAACGGTAACTACTATCTTATCGCCGATGGAGGCATACCTTTTACCGGTACCGCCCAGTACACGGATCACCAAAACTTCTTTGGCGCCGCTGTTATCAGCTACATTTAACCTTGATTCCTGTTGTACCATTTTATTTAGCCCTTTCTAAAATTTGAACTAATCTCCAGTTTTTGTTCTTGCTCAGCGGGCGTGTTTCCATAATCAATACGGTATCGCCTATACCACAGGTATTAGCTTCATCATGAGCCATAAATTTGGTGGTTTTCTTAACGAATTTACCGTAGATTGGGTGCTTTACTTTCCTTTCTACAGCAACTACGATAGACTTTTCCATCTTATTGCTAACTACCAGGCCGGTACGAGTTTTTCTTAAATTTCTTTCCATTTTTCCCGATGCTTTAAAATTATTCAGAAGCCGACGCCGCTTTGCGTTTTACCAATTCAGTATTCAAACGGGCGATGTCCTTACGTACTTTTGTAATACGGGTAGGGTTTTCAATTGTCGAAACCGCGTGGGCAAATTTCAGCTTGGTAAGATGTGCTCTTTCCTCGCTGACCCTGGCAATCAATTCTTCAGTTGACAACTCCAAAATTTCTGAGTTCTTCATTTTCTTTTATTATTTGTTGTAATGGTTGTAAGGGTTGTAGTGGTTGTAATGTTATTTGTTGTAATGTTGGAAAGTTGCAATGTTGGAATGTTTTAGATTGGTGGTTGCAAAGCTTTTTATTCAACTTTACAACGTTTCAACCTTACAACATTTCAACTTTTTCCTGCCAACTTTACAACATTTCAACTTTACAACGTTTCAACAACTCTTCAAACTATGCTTCTACGTAATCCCTACGTACTATAAACCTTGTTTGTACAGGCAATTTTTGTGCTGCCAGGCGCAATGCTTCCTTGGCTACATCCAAAGGAACGCCTTCCGCTTCAAAAATGATCCTTCCGGGGCGCACAACGGCTACCCAGTATTCAGGCGCGCCTTTGCCCTTACCCATACGTACTTCTGCCGGTTTCTTGGTTACAGGCTTGTCAGGAAATATCCGTATCCAAACCTGGCCTTCACGTTTCATAAAACGTGTAACAGCAATACGCGCAGCTTCTATCTGACGGCTGGTGATCCAGGCCGCTTCAAGTGATTTTATACCGAAAGATCCGAATGAAAGTTCAGCGCCGCGTGTGGCGTTTCCCTTCATCCTGCCTTTTTGCATCTTTCTGAACTTCGTTCTTTTTGGCTGTAGCATTTTCTTAAGTATTGAGATATAAGATGTGAGATGTGAGATGTGAGATATTACCTCACCTATCTTTTATCATTCGTCTTATACCCTATTTATTCATTCATTTTTTTCCTAAACGTCAGTAGCAGCTTCTTTCGGACTTTCCGGACTTTACTGACTTTCGGACTAATTATTATCTCTTTCCTGGCCCGCCGGGACGATTGCCGCCACCGCGATTACCGCCGCCGCCTTGTCCCTGGCGATTCGGTCCACCGCCGCCCGGACGATTGCCGCCGCCGCGTGGGCTGCCGCCGCCTGGTCCACCCGGACCTCTGCGGTCGCCGCCGCCACCTTGTCTTCTGTCGCCGCCTCTGCGTTCACCGCCGCGCTCGCCGCCTCTTTCGTTGCCACGGCCGCCAAATGCTGCCGCGCCTTCGGGGCGTCCGCCTTTGCCGCTTGCGCTGCTTGAGCCGCCGATATTTGGCGATAAGTCGCGCTTGCCGTAAACTTCGCCTTTGCAAATCCAAACCTTAACACCTATTTTACCATAAGTGGTTAATGCTTCGGCTAGTGCATAGTCGATATCTGCACGGAAAGTATGCAATGGAATTCTTCCTTCTTTATATTGCTCAGTACGTGCCATTTCCGCACCACCTAAACGGCCCGATGTCATCACCTTTATTCCTTCAGCACCCATTCTCATGGTTGAAGCAATAGTGGTTTTCATGGCACGGCGGAATGAAATACGCGCTTCGAGTTGTTTTGCTATACCTTCAGCAACTAACTGTGCATCAAGCTCGGGGCGTTTAATCTCGAATATATTTATCTGAACGTCTTTCTTGGTCAGTTTCTTTAACTCTTCCTTAATCTTATCAACCTCCTGGCCGCCTTTACCTATAACAATACCCGGGCGTGCAGTGTGAATAGTTATGGTGATGCGTTTTAAAGTACGCTCGATAACTACCTTTGATACACCGCCCTTTGAAATACGGGCTGATATATATTTACGGATCTTCTCGTCTTCAACTAATTTGTCGGCATAATGATTGCCACCGAACCAATTAGAATCCCAACCTCTGATGATTCCTAACCTGTTACCTATTGGATGTGCTTTCTGTCCCATTTCAAATTAATTGTTATCGTTTTTACTATCTACGACCAGGTGTACATGGTTTGAGCGTTTGCGGATACGGTATCCCCTTCCCTGGGGGGCCGGGCGCAGCCTTTTTAACTGGCGTCCGCCGCCTACTGAAACCTCTTTAACATATAAGTTGCTGTCTTCAACGCGTTTGTCTTCGTTCTTCAGTTCCCAGTTTTTGATAGCTGATAACAAAAGCTTTTCAACACGTATGGCGGCCTCTTTATTTGTATATTTTAAGATGAACAACGCCTTTTCAACGTTTACACCACGGATCAGGTCAACCACCAGGCGCATTTTGCGTGGCGAGGTTGGGCAGTTCTGCAACTTTGCAACTGAAGGGCCGCCTGTTAGGGCTTTCTCCGCTTCCTTGCGCTGTTTTATCAATACAGACTTTTTAATTTTTGTTCTTGCTTCTTCCATTGCCTGTTATTTTTTCTTTTCTGCGTGACCGCGGAATGTACGTGTTGGTGCAAACTCTCCCAGCTTGTGTCCAACCATGTTTTCAGTTATGTACACAGGGATAAATTTATTTCCATTGTGTACCGCGAATGTATGACCAACGAAATCAGGAGATATCATGGAACGACGTGACCATGTTTTTACAACCGATTTTTTATTTGAATCATTCAGTACCGTAACCTTTTTGTCAAGGTTATGGTCGATGTAAGGTCCTTTTTTAATTGAACGAGCCATTATTTTTTCCTTCTTTCAATGATATAACGATCCGATGTCTTCTTTTTGTCGCGGGTTTTAAAGCCTTTAGCCAATAAACCTTTGCGCGAACGCGGATGACCGCCCGAGGCCCTTCCCTCACCACCACCCATAGGGTGATCTACCGGGTTCATGGCAACACCACGAACTCTTGGCCTGCGGCCCAACCAGCGCTTGCGGCCTGCTTTACCTAATACCGCGTTTGCTTTCTCGCCATTTGAAACAGTGCCGATAGTTGCCAAACAAGTTGACAATATCATACGTGTTTCGCCTGATGGCAATTTAATAATGGCATATTTGCCATCGCGTGCCGACAGTTGGGCGTAAGTCCCCGCGCTGCGTGCTATGGTACCGCCCTGGCCGGGGTTTAATTCAATATTATGAATAATCGAACCCAGCGGGATGCTCTTTAGTGGCAATGTATTGCCGATTTCGGGAGCTACACTTTCGCCTGATAAAACAGTCATTCCAACGGTTAACCCTTCAGGAGCGATCATATACCTTTTTTCTCCGTCAACAAAATGCAACAACGCTATACGTGCTGAACGATTAGGATCATACTCGATGGTTGCCACCTTTGCGGGGATATCAAATTTATTGCGTTTGAAATCGATCAATCTGTATGACTGCTTATGGCCACCGCCCATGTAGCGCATGGTCATTTTACCGCTGTTGTTACGACCGCCCGATTTTTTGTGGGATACCACCAACGTTTTTTCAGGAACGTTTGTTGTGATATCCGAACTATCAGTGTCAATCCTGAAGCGGGTGCCCGGCGTAACCGGTTTAAATCTTTTAACTGCCATCTCTTTATTTATATTCCGCTATAAAAATCTATTACCTCTCCGCTTTTCAACGTAACGATCGCTTTTTTATAGGTAGCGGCGCGTCCTGAAACGGCGCCGGCCTTAGTATTGCGGGTCTTTAGTTTTCCAACGTATTTCATAGTGTTTACAGCTGTAACGTTAACACCATACATAGCCTCAATGGCCCCTTTTATCTGAATCTTGTTAGCCCTGTGATCAACTTTGAAAGCGTAACGGTTAAGCTTTTCAGTTAACATGGTTACTTTTTCAGTAAGTAAGGGTTTTTTTAAAATTTCCATAATTACTTAGCTAATGCTTCCTCCAAAGTTTTTAGCGCGCCTGCTGTCAACAAAAGCTTGCCGGCATTCAATACATCATAAGTATTAAGCTGATCGGCAGTGATCACCTTTGCTTTTTTCAAGTTCCTGCTTGATAAGTACACATTGTTATTTGCTGTTCCCAAAACCAGTAATGTTTTCACATCGGTAACATTCAGGTCGGCAACCATTTGTACGTAGGTTTTGGTTTTTACAGCATCGAAGCTGAAATCTTCCAATACTACAATATTGTTATCCTGCGCTTTGTATGATAAAGCCGATTTACGGGCCAGCGCTTTCAATTTTTTATTTAACTTGAAGCTGTAATCGCGCGGCTGCGGACCAAATATACGGCCACCACCATTGAACAAAGGTGATTTTACGCTGCCTGCACGGGCGCCGCCTGTGCCTTTTTGCTTATATAATTTGCGGGTTGAACCTGCAATTTCGTTACGCTGTTTTGATTTGTGCGTACCCTGGCGCTGGTTAGCAAGAAACTGCTTAACGTCAAGATAAATAGCGTGATCGTTTGGCTCAATACCGAATATGGAATCAGAAAGCTGCGCCTTGGCGCCCGTTTCTTTACCTGATATATTTAATATGTTGACTTCCATGTTATTTATCCACTATTACGAATGAACCCTTAGCTCCCGGTATGGAACCTTTAACTACCAGCAGGTTTTGCTCCGCGAAAATCTTCACTACCTGCAGGTTTTGAATCTTTACACGGCTATTGCCCATTTGCCCGGCCATGCGCATACCTTTAAATACGCGTGAAGGCCATGACGAAGCGCCCATTGAACCCGGTGCGCGAAGCCTGTTATGCTGACCGTGAGTGGCCATACCCACACCGCCGAAGCCGTGACGTTTTACCACACCTTGGAAACCCTTGCCTTTTGAAGTACCCACCACATCAACATAATCGCCGATCTCAAAGATGTCGACTGTAACAGTGTCACCTAAGTTTTTTTGGTCTTCGAAAGTTTTGAATTCAACCAGCCTGCGTTTTGGAGTAGTACCGGCTTTCTGGAAGTGTCCCTTTAAAGGGGCTGTAGTGTGTTTGTCTTTTTGCTCACCGTATGCCAGCTGAACCGCTGCATATCCATCTGTCTCGACAGACCTGATCTGTGTTACAACACATGGGCCAGCTTCGATAACTGTACAGGGGATGTTCTTCCCTGTGTCGTCGAATATGCTGGTCATACCTACTTTTTTACCAATTATTCCTGACATTTCTAAAATTTTTTTGTGCTCATCGAAGCAGTAGGGCTTCGTTCAAAGCATATTATCCCCCGTTAAGGGACGGCAAAGATAGATATTTTAGATTAACTGTCAAATAGGTTTTGAATTATTTTTTTTATTTGGTGGTTAGAGGGGGACAATGGGGTAAACGAGGTGTGATTGGGTGGCATTAGTGCTTTTGTCCAGATCACAGATTTTCATTGATTTTTGGATTTCACAGTTTCAGGCGGGTGTTTTATTGATTGATGTACGCCGGGTTGTGGGCGGGATTTAAGAAATATATGGCGGTTTAATTAGCGTCTAACTTCTCATAAAAAAATTATAGTCATCCTCCCACCCACCTCGATGAAAATAATTAAAATTGTCGGCATCACCATCTATTTTTTCTTGATTTTCTTGTTTTTTTAGAACAGACCTTCTTAACTCCGTTAATTTTTCCGAATTAAAGAGTAAGTCTTCACAATCAGTTATTAATCCTTTAAATGCAACTTTTAAAAAATTATGATAAATAATGGGAACGTCCTTTTGTAAATAAATTATGCAATTCAAAGGAAAATAACTGTCGGGACAATAAATCAAATCTTTTGTAAATACGTCATTACTAATAGCAAATAATATATTAGAATTTGAAGAAAAGTGATTGTCTTTTTCGAGATAAAAGCTATGAGAGTCAATTTCAGGCAGCAAATTACCAATTTGGACTTCAAATCTGGGCTTGCATTCCTCATAGGTGCTCAAAAGGCAAACAGTTTGGGACACAACATGAAAATCGGCGTCGGAAGAATTTTTTTTGATCTCGGCAAACAGATTAAAATTTGGTATTCTTTCTTTTTTAATCACTGGGCGGACACCGACGGATTTCTCGTCTTCATCTAAGATTGTTGTGCAATCATTCGAAAAAACAATTTCATATGGTAATTGATATAACTTCCCTGTGAACTCAATATTAAGAAAATAATTCGCGATTGTTAATTCGCTTGTGGGGAACAGAATTCTATCTAAGACAGGTGTTATGGAAACTTTCCAATTTTGTTTTAGTGATATTATGTCTAATTCCATCGTATTGCTTTTATTCTTCGGTGTTCGCTGATTCTGCTTGCTCACCTCTTTTGGCGTTAGTATCTGGGTCTACAAATAACGCCGTTCTCCATTCATTGCTCAAAGTTCCGGCACCTTTCAGTTTGTTGAGTTCTGGTTTTATCAACTTATCAATAATCTACGGTTGGGCATCTGACCTGGTTGCATTTAATACCTTTTCCCAAAGGTTGGCCATGGGCAAGCGATTCTATTAAAATAGAGTTAGTTGTAATATTGTGGATTACCCAAAGTTCATCCGTCGTACGATTGTAAATAAGAATGCCTAATTCGGTTGGTATTTCCTCACGATCACGTATTTCATATTCCCCTTTTTGATACCCATAAGCAAGTATACCGTTTTCTTTAAATGTTATATATCTTGTAGTATCGTAATTCCATGTACCAATTAGTGCCCGTTCAACTAACGCTTTGTTGCTTTCCATCTCACAAAACTACGAAATTTAGCATCAAATAAATTGGTGAAAAATTGGCTTCATCGACTGTCTCCCCCCCTCGCGCGAGAATGCAGCGCAAGCCAAAAGAGGTGGCGTTCTCGCGCGCCGCTGACAGGTAACGAAGCAGTACGCTTGCTATAAAAGTACGTTATTTAGAATTAAAGGCAAATAAACAATATTTTCGGGTTTGTATTTTTTGTTTCAGGCGGTTAGGGATGAGATGGCGAACGCTTTAACCGGCTCAAGCCAGGACAAGTGAGTTTCCGTTTATGAGTGAAAAAACAGTTTAGCAATAGCGATCGTAGCAGCCAATTGCCCTACCCAAAATATAAACATCCATTTAATGATAGACCACTTAAAACGTGCTAAATCTTCTTTGAGAACTAACTTATCCATATTCAAATATATCAAATTCAATTTCAGCAAACCTTCCAAAAACTTGTGAAGTTTTGAAAACTTCGCAAGTATGACGGCCCTTGCTTCTAACAAATTTGACAACAACAATTTAATGTCGTAATTTTATAAAAAAAGAATTTATGCTAACCCTTGATAGAATTACATCGAACCCTAATGTAATGAACGGCAAAGCCTGCATAAGAGGCATGCGTATAACTGTTTCAATCGTACTTAATTTTCTCGCCAACGGTGTTGATAAAAAAGGGATTATAGAATTATATCCTTACTTAGAACCAGAAGACATCGATCAATGCCTTCAATATGCGGCATACCTTGCTGAAGAAGAATTATTCACAATCTAATATTGTCAGCACTTGCGTTTCCTTTTAGATATGGGCATATCATATCAGGTGGCACAATGGTTAAATAGCATTGGTCATGATGCTGTTCATTTAAGTAATGAAGGCCTGCATACGCTGGAAGATTATCTTGTTATTGAAAAAGCAATAGATGAGAATAGGATAATTTTGACGGCGGATATGGATTTCGGGCAAATTCTCGCGTTCACAAAATCCAATTTAATTTCAGTAGTGCAATTCAGATTGTTCGATTTATCGCCGGATAACCTTATCTCAAAACTTAATATAGTATTCGATAATTTTACCGGAGAGATGACTGCTGATCCGGTTATTATAACTATTCAGGAGAATAAGATGCGTATTAAAAAACTACCGCTATGAACTGTCAATATTTAGAGAGAATGGAACTATCAATGAGCTTTTGTTTAACAGCCCCAACCTCGCGCGAGTACCTGGGCCCGGTGATGCGTCGGAAATACTCGTGCGCCGCTGACAGGTAACGAACCCGTGCACCTGTTTTAGCTTCAAAGACCAAAAAAACTTGCGAAGTTTTAAAAACTTGCAAGTTTAACCGGTTCAAGCCACCTGAAGTTTAAAAACCTCCAACTCGGCCCCACTTTCAATAGCCGCATTACCTTTATCCATCACCAGCCGGGCAATTTCTTCTGAAAGATAATAGTGGCCGCAATTCGTGCATACTTCCGCCTGTACATCTTTAATCAATACAATGGCTCCATCTCTTTCTAAGGTAACAGTTACTTTTCCTTTTTCGGTGATGCCCATCTTACATAATGTACATTCCATACTCTTAAAGCTCACTCAACAATTGCTGAATCAATTTACTTTGCACTTTGCCTTCCTGATGTAACTTAACCCATTTTATGGATTCCTCCAGGTCATCTAATATTTGTTTTTCCTTTTTAGTAAGGCTTTTCTTTTTATCTGTGCCGGGAGCAATTACTCTCCCGCCTGACAACTCAACCTAGTCAAATAATGTTTTTTCAACCTTTTCCGGAATTTCGATAGTTAGCGTTGTCATAAAACAAATTTAGGCAATTATTTTTGATAGCAGCCCTGCATTCATCAAGCAAAACTTTCATTAAGTATGTTAGCAGATGATTCGATCAGTCTTTTAGACATTTCCAGTATTTTTACAACCTGTTCACGCTTTACACCTTCAAAATCCTCTAAGAAAGTTTCAATTGAATCGCCCGTTTCCAAATAATCAAATAAATTTTTGATAGGTACCCGGGTTCCAAAAAAAAACAGGCGTCCCACCCATTATTTCTTTATCAATATTAATTGCACGTTGTTGCATAGCAATAATGTTAATTACCAAAAGTACGAATAACGGCATGATTATAACCATTTTAAAAATCGTTGGGCTAAATTCCTTGATTATCCTGGCGCCGAAACTCCGCTATTGTCGGATACATTTTAGATTAACTGTCAAATAGGTTTTGAATTATTTTTTTTATTTGTGATTTTGGGGAGGTAAGTGGTTGATTGGGGGGATTAGGTGGGTGGTGGGGCAGGGTGGGAAAAATTGAAAAATATAAAAAGTTCCTTTTAAAAATTGAGATTAGTATTTAAGATGCTTTAGAAGCTGTCTAAAAACGATTAAATAAAAATGATATGTGTTGAGAAGTTGATAAAAGAGCCATCGCTTAGCGGCTAAATAATTACTAATTGTGAATTACCACAAACCCAATTAGTATGAAAAATTAT
>Ga0207667_10000429_pt1 | contig 56506 bp, 60 predicted proteins | sample KBSCornC52_FD_184301 | JGI IMG/M metagenome (GOLD analysis project Ga0207667, IMG submission 184301) | Corn rhizosphere microbial communities from Kellogg Biological Station, Michigan, USA - KBS Corn C5-2 (SPAdes) (version 2) | ecosystem: Host-associated > Plants > Roots > Rhizosphere > Soil ... | reverse complement strand
GCCTATCGCGACGCCTTCGGGCTCGATCTCCAGGCGCTGGTCAATGCCGACATGCACGCCGCCTTCCGCGCCTATCCGCGGAGCTGGGGCCTGGCGCGGCCCGACAGCAATATCGACCATCGCCGCGTGCCCAATCTCGAGACCTTCTTCCGCCGCAAGGGCGCGGCGCTTCCCCTACCGCGCGATCCCGGGACGTGGCGGCCGGGCGATATCTTCACCAGCCGTCTCGGCGGGCGGCTGCCGCATATCGGCTTCGTCTCGGATCGGCGCGGTCCGAGGGGCTGGCTGGTCATCCACAATATCGGCGCGGGCGCGCGCGAGGAGGATGCGCTGCTCGACCATCCGCTGGTCGGGCGCTTCCGCTGGGAGATCGGCTAGGCGGCCGTCAGGGGTGGATGCCGTCCAGCTCTGGCAGCATCGTCACGCTTTCCTGCTCGTTCGGATCGGTCCGCGCGATCACCGCCACCGCCGCTTCGGTCTCGCTCGGGTTATAGGGCAGGTGGGCCGTGTTGGCCGGAATGTAGAGAAACTCCCCGGGCTCGACGACGGCGTGATGCTCCAGTCGATCGCCATACCAGACGTGCGAGGTGCCGCTGATCGCGTAAATCGCCGTCTCATGGGCCTCATGCTTATGCGCCTTGGCGCGGGCGCCGGGCGGGATCGTCGCGAGTTGGAGATGGATGCCGCGGGCGCCGACCGATTCCGCCGAGATGCCGACGTTGTAGAGCAGCGCCTGCTTGCCCTCGAACTGCTCGCCAGGCCGCACGACCTGGCAGCCGGTCTTGTTTGATCGCGACATGGACAAGCCTCCTAGGCGGGCGTCGGCCCGACCGTGCCGCAGCGGTGCAGCCGCCGGCGGATCGCGCCATAGTCGAAGGTGGCGAGATGTTGGGTCGCGGCATTGTCCCAGATCAGGAAGTCGCCCTCCTGCCAGCGGTGCTTGGTCATGAAGCGCGGCTGCTTGATGTGCTCGAGCAGCGGGTCGAGCAGCGCGCGGCTGGCCGCCTCGGTCCAGCCGACGATGCAGGCGCTGAACGCCTCGTTGATGTAGAGCAGCTTGCGCCCGGTGATCGGATGGGTCCGGACCAAGGGATGAGACAGCTCCTCCGTGGTGCGGCGCTGCTCCTCGGTCAGCTTGGGCCGGGTGAGCAGGCCGAGCCGGTCGAGCTTGTCGGTGTGCCAGATGTAGCTCTGGACCACCCGCAGCCCCTCGAGCTTGTCCTTGGTCGCCTGGTCCAGCGCGTCATAGGCGGCGGTGGTGCTGACATAGCGCGTGTCGCCCAGCGCGACCCCGTCCTCGCCGATCGGGATTTCGAGCGCATAGAGGGTGACGAACAGCTCGGGATTGCTTTGGAAGCAGGTGTCGGAGTGCCAGAGCAGCCCGGCGTCGCTGATCCCGATCTTGCGCCCGTCCTCGACAATGTTCGAGACCACCACCAGCTCGGGAAATTCGGGGACGACCGGGGCATGGCTGCCCGCGGCCGGCCGTGGCGCCGGCCTCACCATCTCGATCCGGCTGGTGAAGGCGAGCTGCTCGGCCGGGGTCAGGGTCTGGCCGCGCAGCACCACCAGCGAATGGCGCAGCACCGCGTCGCGCAGCTTGATGACCGTCGCCTCGTCGACGCCGGCCCGGATATCGATGCCCGTGACCTCGGCCCCAAGCGCATCGCCTGAGGGAATCACCTCGATCCCTGCCGCCGAGTCGCTCGGCGCCTTGTCGATGGTGGCCTGCTCGATCATCGAATCCCGATCCTCTCCGTCCCGGCGGCTGGCCGGATTACCGCGTCTCTCGCCGCTACAGGCTAGCCTTTCCCACGAAAATCGGCCATTCTGTTTTGGCACGAAGACTCTCCGGTGGGGGCGCTTGACAGCCATGCCCCCGGCCTCTAGTCACGCGCGTTCCCGATACAGCGGTCTTGCGGCGGCGCTTTTTGCGCGCGTCGTCTGTGTCCGTTCCGGGACGAGCGACGAGATGGGGCGCGTGCCGGCGCCCTGTGGAGCAGGAGACTAAGCGAACATGGCACGTATTGCGGGTGTCAACATCCCGACCAACAAGCGCGTCGAGATCGCCCTGACCTATATTCATGGGATCGGGCCGACCAAGGCGAAGAAGATCACTGGCGGCCTGGGAATCGCGCCGGAGCGGCGCGTCCAGGATCTGAGCGACCAGGAGGTGCTCCAGATCCGCGAGGCGATCGATCGCGACCATACCGTCGAAGGTGACCTTCGCCGCGAAGTTGCGATGAACATCAAGCGGCTGATGGATCTGGCCTGCTATCGCGGCCTGCGCCATCGCAAGGGTCTGCCGGTCCGCGGCCAGCGCACCCACACCAACGCCCGCACCCGCAAGGGCAAGGCAAAGCCGATCGCCGGCAAGAAGAAGTAGCTCGCGGCCTGGGGATCGATTCCCTGCTCCGCATGTTGCCCAGATCCTAGGAAGACACGACCATGGCCCGCGAATCGCAGCGCATCCGCCGGCGCGAACGCAAGAACATCACCTCTGGTGTCGCCCATGTGAACGCCAGCTTCAACAACACGATGATCACCATCACAGACGCTCAGGGCAATGCGATTGCCTGGTCGTCGGCCGGAACGATGGGCTTCAAGGGCAGCCGCAAGTCGACGCCCTATGCCGCCCAGGTCGCCGCCGAGGACGCCGGCAAGAAGGCTGCCGAACATGGCGTCCGCACCCTCGAGGTCGAGGTCAAGGGCCCGGGCTCGGGTCGCGAGTCCGCGCTTCGCGCGCTCCAGGCAGTAGGCTTTCAGATTACCGCAATCCGTGACGTGACGCCGATTCCGCATAACGGCGTCCGTCCGTCGAAGCGCCGCCGCGTCTGACGCGGCAAAGCGTGACCGAAATGACCGGCCGGGGCTGATCACCCCCGCCCAACCCCAAGGGGAACGACGTGGCTGTCAACGCGAAGAACTGGCAGGAACTCAAAAAGCCGAATGCGCTGGAGAAGAAGTCCGGCGGCGGCAATCGTGCAACTTTCGTCGCCGAGCCGCTCGAGCGCGGCTTTGGCCTCACGCTGGGCAATGCGCTGCGCCGCGTGCTGCTCTCGTCGCTCCAGGGCGCCGCGGTCACCTCGATGAAGATCGACGGCGTGCTCCATGAATTCTCCTCGCTCGCCGGCGTGCGCGAGGACGTCACCGACATCGTGCTGAACATCAAGCAGGTCGCGCTTGCCATGCAGGGCGAGGGCCCGAAGCGGCTTCAGCTCGCCGCCACCGGCCCCGGCGAGGTCACCGCCGGCCAGATCACCACCAGCGGCGACATCCAGGTGATGAACCCCGATCTGGTGATCTGCCATCTCGACGAGGGCGCGACGCTCAACGTCGAGCTGACCGCCGACATCGGCAAGGGCTATGTCCCGGCCGCCTCCAATCGCCCGGTCGATGCGCCGATCGGTCTGATCCCGGTCGACGCGCTCTACTCGCCGGTCCGTCAGGTCGCCTACAAGGTCGAGAATACCCGCGTCGGCCAGGAACTCGACTACGACAAGCTGACCCTCAACGTCGAAACCGACGGCACGGTGACGCCGGACGATGCGCTCGGCTATGCCGCGCGCATCCTCCAGGACCAGCTCGCGCTGTTCGTCCACTTCGACGAGGGCCAGGTCCCGGCGCAGCGGCCGATCGGCCTGCCGGCGCAGACCCCGGCCGAGATCGAGGGCGACCGCAACCAGCTCAATCGTTACCTGTTGAAGAAGGTCGACGAGCTGGAGCTGTCGGTGCGCAGCGCCAACTGCCTGAAGAACGACAACATCATCTACATCGGCGATCTCGTCCAGAAGACCGAGGCGGAGATGCTGCGGACGCCGAACTTCGGCCGCAAGTCGCTCAATGAGATCAAGGAAGTGCTGTCGTCGATGGGCCTCAGGCTCGGCATGGAAATTCCCGGCTGGCCGCCGGAGAACATCGAGGAAATGGCCAAGAAGCTCGAGCAGGAATACTGATCGAGCACGCACGGGTTTGGGCGGCGCCCGTCATCGCCGCCTGGTCCGGGGTACCTGACACGGCCCCTGAACGAACGGAGTCAAGACCATGCGTCATCGCGTCGGGGGGCGTAAGCTCCAGCGTACCGCCAGCCACCGCACCGCCCTGTTCCGCAATCAGGCCGCAGCCCTGATCAAGCATGAGCAGATCACCACCACGCTCGCCAAGGCGCGCGAGCTTCGGCCCTATGTCGAAAAGCTGGTGACGCTCGCCAAGCGCGGCGGCCTTGCCAATCGCCGCCTGGCTCATGCCCGGCTGCTCGACGATACCCAGCTGACCAAGCTGTTCGACGTGCTGGCCGAGCGCTACGCCGATCGTGCCGGCGGCTACACCCGCATCGTCAAGGCCGGCATCCGCGCTTCCGATGCGGCGGCGATTGCGATCATCGAGTTCGTCGATCGCGACGTCTCGGCCAAGGGCCAGGACAGCGGCCCGGTCCAAGGCGAGGACGAGGACGAGTTCGAGGCAGCCTGAGCCGGCGATAGCGGGCTGGACAGCGAGGCATCGCGGCCATAAGTCGCGAGCCACCGCCTAGGAAACCACATGACTGCGCCCGCCCAGGACTCGGTCCTGATCGTCGATTTCGGTAGCCAGGTCACCCAGCTCATCGCCCGCCGCGTCCGCGAGGCCGGTGTCTATTGCGAGATCGCCCCCTTCGGCTCGGCCGAGGCAGCGTTCGATCGGCTGGCGCCCAAGGGCCTGATCCTCTCCGGCGGCCCGGCCTCCGTCACGCTCGACGAGAGCCCGAAGATTCCCGACGGGCTGCTCGATGCCGACGTGCCGGTGCTCGGCATTTGCTACGGGCAGCAGGCGATGTCGGCCCAGCTCGGCGGCAAGGTGACGCCGGGCGATCATGCCGAATTCGGCCGCGCCTATATCGACATCGTCGAGCATTCGGCGCTGTTCGACGGGCTCTGGGCGCCGGGCGAGCGCCATCAGGTGTGGATGAGCCATGGCGACCGCGTCGATGCGCTGCCGCCGGGATTTCGTGTCATCGCCAAATCAGACGGCGCGCCCTTCGCCGCCACCGCCGACGAGGCCAAGCGCCGGTTCGGCGTGCAGTTCCATCCCGAGGTCGCGCATACCCCGGATGGCGCCAGGCTGATCGCCAATTTCGTCCGCCATGTCTGCGGTCTGGACGGCGACTGGTCGATGGCCGGCTTCCGCGCCGCCAAGATCGCCGAGATCCGCGCGCAGGTCGGCGACGGCAAGGTGATCTGCGGCCTCTCCGGCGGCGTCGATTCCGCGGTCGCTGCGGTGCTGATCCACGAGGCGATCGGCGACCAGCTGACGTGTGTGTTCGTCGATCATGGCTTGATGCGGCTGGGCGAGGCGGAGCAGGTTGTGGCGCTGTTCCGCGAGCATTACGGCATCCCGCTAGTCCATGTGGAGGCGGAGGCTTTGTTCCTCGGCGGGCTGAAGGGCGTCACCGACCCCGAGGCCAAGCGCAAGTTCATCGGCAAGACCTTCATTGAGGTGTTCGAAGGCGAGGCGAAGAAGATCGGCGGCGCCGATTTCCTCGCGCAGGGCACGCTCTATCCGGACGTGATCGAGAGCGTGTCCTTCTCCGGCGGGCCCTCGGTGACGATCAAGAGCCATCACAATGTCGGCGGCCTGCCCGAGCGGATGAACATGAAGCTGGTCGAGCCGCTGCGTGAGCTGTTCAAGGACGAGGTGCGCATGCTCGGCCGCGAGCTCGGCCTGCCCGACGCCTTCGTCGGCCGCCATCCCTTCCCCGGGCCGGGGCTCGCCATCCGCATCCCCGGCGAGGTCAGCCGCGAGCGCTGCGAGGTGCTGCGCAAGGCCGATGCGATCTATCTCGACGAGATCCGCAAGGCCGGGCTCTACGACGCGATCTGGCAGGCCTTTGCCGTGCTGCTGCCGGTCCGCACCGTCGGGGTGATGGGCGACGACCGCACTTACGACCATGTCTGCGCGCTGCGCGCGGTGACCTCGGTCGACGGCATGACCGCCGACATCTATCCCTTCACCGCCGAATTTCTCTCCGGTTGCGCCACCCGCATCGTCAACGAGGTGCGCGGCATCAACCGCGTGGTCTACGACTATACCTCGAAGCCACCCGGCACGATCGAGTGGGAGTGAGACCGGATGATCGACGGCGCTCACATCGTCATCCATTCGAAGGATCCGGCAGCAGACCGCGCGCTGTTCAGGGATGTCCTCAAATTCAGCTATGTCGACGCGCATGACGGCTGGCTGATCTTCAAGCTGCCGCCGTCGGAAGTGGCGTTCCATCCCTCCGATGGGAATGAACTGCGCGAATTCTACCTGATGACCGACGATCTCGATGGCGAGATCGCGGCGTTGAAGTCGGCGGGCGTCGTGTTGGAGGAACCGAGTCAGCAAGGCTGGGGCCGCGTCACGCGGATCAAGCTGCCCGGCGGCGGCACGGTCGGACTCTATCAGCCCCGTCACCCGCGACCCTAGTCGCGGACAGGATCATTTACGGCCGGCAGACCGAGCTGAGAGACGCACCCCTTTGGCGGCCTCCGGTGCTGGATGAAGTTGCAGAAAAGCGGTCGCGGCGGCTTGAGCGCGTGCCGCGATGTCTCGCGCGCCCGGTCGCTTGGCGACGCCGAGCAGCAGGCTGATCATCAGATTTCCCCAGAGCAGGCCGCTGAACTGCTCCGCACATTCGGCGGGATCGCCCTTGAGAAGTCCCGCATCCAGCGCCTGGGCCATGATCTTGCCCAGGGCCGCCCGGCTCGCCTCGCGGCCGATGGAATCGAGCGCCTGCGCCACTTCGCGGGCCTGGACGGCCTCGGCGATCGCCAGCCGGAACACCGCGATGACTGTCGGATCGCTGATCTCGCGCAGGAGCTGCCCGCCGAAGGACGTCAGCACACCGGCGAGGCTTTCGCGATCATGCGGCACAGGCAGATCGGCGGGCAGCTGCAATCGCCGGGCGCGCTCGCCGATGCAGGCGATCAGCATTTCCCGCTTATTGCCAACCAGCGCATAGATTTCCCGCTTCGAAACGCGTGCACGTGCGGCGATCTCGGCCGTACTGGTTGCCGCATATCCCTGCTTCATGAAGGCGGCGAAGGCGGCCTCGAGGATGCGGCCGCGCACCGAAGTTTCGCCGCTGCCTGGCTGGCGCTGCTTTGACGTTGAACGTTCGGCCACGCCGTTTCCCTTGACATTGGTACCGATTGGTACCATCCCTCCGACTCAGTGGTACCACATAGTACCAAACGCAAGACCGCGTCCATCAACGACTGATCGGAGGCCACGATGTCGCCGGAACCCTTATTCCAAACGCACCTCGTCCTGGGGTATGTCGCCTGGCTGCTGTGCTTCGGCGCGTACATCCTGCCCTGGCTCAATTCGCTGGACAGGGTCGCGGCACATCGTGCCATCGCGACGCTGCACAGCTTCCGCTTCTTCGGGCTGGTCTTCATTCTCCCCGGCGTCGTCAGTCCCAATCTGCCCGCCAGCTTCGCCGGATTCGCCGCCTATGCTGATCTTGCAACCGGGCTGCTCGCCATGCTGGCGCTGCTCACGATCAGGATACGTCCGGTCTTCTGGCTGTTCGTCGTCGCGTTCAATCTCGTCGGAGCGACCGACCTCGTGCTCGACTATTATCACGCCGTCCAGATCGGCCTTCCGGCACGAGCTGGGGAGCTGGGCGCGGCCTACGCGATCCCCATCCTCTATGTGCCGCTGCTGATGATCACGCACGTCTTCGCATTCTATCTGCTGGTGCGTTCCGCGCTTCAGCCGGCGCGATCGGGCACCGTCACGCGCCGGCCCTCGCGCGCCGAGGTTTCGACCGCGGCGACCAGCTGATGGATGCGCAGCGCGTCGTCGAAGGACGGTGCGCGGTGCGTGTCATCGCGCAAGTCGGTGGCCAACGCCTCGTACAGCAGCGCGACGTTGATCGCCGCTTCGAACGGCGCCTCGTCGAAGCGTGAGGGCGGCACGGGCAGCGGGGCGACCCCGCTGTCCTCGCCACGGCCGCCGGCGAGCGCCAGCTTCACGGTGTTGTGGTAGCTGTGCGGGGTCGTGACGAGGAGGTCGCCGTCGGCGCCGTTGATCTCCCAGCGGAAGCCGGTGCTGCGCTGCGTGCCGCCGCGATGGTGCACCGCTAGCGTCGCGCCGCTGGCGAAGGTGCCGGCGACGATCAGCTGGTCGGGCGATCGGGTCTCGCGCTTGCCGCCGCTGTCGACCATCTGCACGCGATCGCGGACGATTGTCGCCTGGGCGGTGACGCTCTCGATCGGCCCCAGCACAGTCTCGAGCGTCATCGCAGCATGACCGAAGGGCAGCGTCATCAGCGTCGCGCCATTGGCCGGGTCGAGGATATAGGCGCCGGCCTCGTCGCTCGTTCCGCCCCAGCCGATCGTCGAGCTGATCACGCTGGTCGACAGGACCCGGCCGACATAGCCCTCGGCGATCAGCTCGCGCACCCGTTGCACCGCCGGCGACAGCAGGCCTTGGGTGCCGATCACCGTATGCACGCCGGCCGCACGCGCCTTCGCCGCCAAGTGCCGCGCCTGATCGAGCCCAACGGCGAGCGGCCATTCGCAATAGACATGCTTGCCCGCCGCCAGCGCCGCCTCGACCAGGGCGAAATGCTGGGGCACCTTGACGCAGACGGTGACGACATCGACCTCGGGCGCCGCGATCAGCGCGGCGGCATCGTCGAAGGCATGGGCGACGCCGAATTCAGCGGCGGCGCGCCGGCCCGACTCGCGCGAGGAGTTGGCGATGCCGACCAGGCGCAACGCCTCGGGCTGCGCCGCAATCGCCGCCAGGTGCACCGGTCCCCAGCCATGGCCCGACCTCAGCCCGATCAGCCCGACGCCATAAGCTGGTTGTGCCATCAGATCCTCCCCGTCACTTGCGTTCGCCGCTATGCATTGAGCGCTTTCGGACCGCTGACAAACGGACTGCCGCGCAGATAAAAGCGCAAGGGGCGGTCTGCGTCCTTGGTAATGCCGATTCTGACGCTCCGGCCGATCTCGCCGGCCTCGTGATTATCGTGCCCCAGCCATAGCGGGCCCTTTCGGCAGAGATCGAGCCCGTCGAACTGAAGGTCGATCTGTAATGCGGCCGTCAGCCTGCCCGGTCCCCGCGCCAGATCACGCAGGCGATCGATGCCACGATTTCGTTGCATGATCGGAATGCCTTCGAGCGGCTCGATCGCTCTGAGCAATACGCCGGCGCCGATTCCGGCGGCCTCGCTCGAGACGTTCAGCATGTAGGAGACGCCGTAGGCGAGATAGATATGAGCGTGGCCATGTTCCGAGAACAGCATGTGATTGCTGTCGGTCATCCCGCGATACCCATGACCGGCGGCGTCGCCGACGACATAGGCCTCGGTTTCGACAATGCGGCCGCTGACGATGGCTTCGGGCAGCTCCCGCATCACCAGCTTGCCGATGAGATAGCGGGCGAGCGTCGCCGTATCGGCCGGCAGCTCCAGGCGGGCGAGCGGGCGGCTGATGGCCATGTCGTCCCCATTTGCGCGGATGACCGCTACCGCGGCGGCGGGAACGATCGCAAAGTCGCAAGGTTGTCAGGCGTGACGGTGCTCGCCGTGAGAGGGAGGCGCAACCATGAAGTCTACCGTGATCCGTGGCATCGGCCTGATGCTCGCCGCCGGCCTGCCGTTCGGCGGCGCCCTCGCGGATGCCGGTAAGAACGCCAAGGTGACGCTGGTCTACCAGCACGCGTTGCCCAATGTGCCGGGCAAGAGCATCAAGGGCGTGCTCGTCGAATATGGTCCGGGCGGGTTCTCGCCAGGGCACCTCCACCCCAAATCCGCCTTCATCTATGCGACCGTGCTCGAAGGCGCGATCCGCAGCCAGGTCAACGATGGGCCGGCGAGGGTCTATACGGCCGGGCAGAGCTTTTCCGAGATGCCCGGCGATCGCCACAACGTCAGCGCCAACGCCAGCAGGACGCGGCCGGCCAAGCTGCTGGCGGTCTTCGTCGTCGATACCAAGGACACGCAGCTGACGACGCCGTTGAAGAGATGAGCCGGCGGCACGCCCAGTCGCGAGCGGCTATTAGTTAGCTGTTGCACTAAGGATCGACTCGTAATACTTAGCCTTATGGATCAGTATTACGGACAGCTAGACGGCATCTTCCAGGCGCTCGCCGACCCGACGCGGCGCGCCGTGCTCGGCCGGCTGGGCAGGGGGCCGGCGAGCATCAGCGAGCTGGCGAAGCCGTTCGACATGGCCTTGCCCTCCTTCATGAAACACATCCGGCTGCTGGAGGACAGCGGCTGGATCAAGACCCGCAAGCGCGGCCGGGTGCGCAGCTGCGCGCTGGAGAAGAAGGCGTTCGCCGTCGCCGACAAATGGCTGTCCGAACAGCGCCTGATCTGGGAGGCCCGCTTCGACCGGCTCGATGCCTGGCTGGAGGATCCCGAGAATGACTGACGCGAAGCTCGATCTGGAAATCGTCCGTACCGTCGCGGCGCCGCGGGCGAAGGTCTGGCGCGCCTGGAGCGATCCCGAGATCCTCAAGCAATGGTGGTGCCCGCGGCCATGGACGACCGAGCTGCGCGCGTTCGATTTGCGCGCCGGCGGCGCGTTCCACTTCTACATGAGCGGGCCGGATGGCGGGGAAAGCGACAATCCCGCGCTGTTCCTCGAAGTCCTGCCGATGGAACGGATCATCTGGACGACGATGCTCGTCGCCGGCTGGCGCCCGGCGAGCCCCGAGCTGGGCATCACCGCCATCTTTTCGATGGAAGATGACGGGGCGGGCACCCGCTACACCGCGCGCTGCCTCCACCGCGATCCTGCGGAGCGCGATCGCCATGCGGAGATGGGCTTCTTCGACGGCTGGGGAACGGTGATCACCCAGCTGGAAGAGGTCGCCCGGGCGCTCGCGTAACGAGGAGGTCGCAATGAGAAAGATTATCGTCGGCGCATCGGTCAGCCTCGACGGCGTGATGCAGTCGCCGGGCGGGCCGGCGGAGGATCCGACCGGCGGCTTTGCGCTTGGCGGCTGGGTCGTCCCCTATTTCGACGAGACGCTTGGCAAGGCGGTCGGCGAGATGATGGCGGCGCCGTTCGATCTCCTGCTCGGGCGGAAGACCTATGACATCTTCGCCGCGCACTGGCCCCATGTCGAAGCGGGCAACCCGATCGGCGCGCTGTTCGATCGCATCACCAAATATGTCGCGACCCGCGATCCGTCGCTGCCTGTGCGCTGGCAGAACACCGAGCTGCTCGCGCCCGATGCGCTGGCCGCCGTCAGGCGGGTGAAGGCGGGGACCGGGCCGGACCTGGTCACCCAAGGATCGAGCGACTTCCTGCGGAGCCTGTTTGCGAGCGATCTGATCGACGAGATCAGTCTCCAGATCTTTCCGGTCGTGCTGGGGGCGGGCAAGCGGCTGTTTCCCGATGACGCGGCCGCGGCCGCGTTCACGCTGATCAGCTCGACCGCCACGCCCACAGGCGTGGTGCTGAGTCGCTACGCCCGAGCGGGCGCGGTCGCGACCGGCAACTTCCAGCTCGAGCCGCCGACCGAGGCGGAGCTGGAGCGGCGCCGAACGCTGAGCTGATCGCTGACAAGCGCAGCTGCGCAGCCGACGCGCCGAAAAGGGTGCGGCCGGAAGAGTGGCGCGATATTGTCCTGGTGTTCCGATTTGAGGAGCGGGGCATGTCCGACAAGCCAGTTGCTGAACGCCTGCAGGTCAAGGGAGGGCGGCGCCTCGCTGTGATCGGCGCATCGGCCGCCGTCGATGACAAGATCGGCGTCGAGACGCGGCGTTGCGACATGCCCGAAGCCGATGTCGTTGTTCTATTCGTGGCGGATCGCGCGCGTCTCGAGTCCGTCCTTCCGAATGCGATCGAGACGGCGTCGAAGGACGCCATCATCTGGATTGGCTATCCCAAGCTCACGTCGGAGCTTGCCGGCGATCTCAGCCGCGATCTTATCCGTGCGCTCGTCGCCAGGTCCGGGCTAGACACGGTCAGCCAGATCGCGATCGATGACGACTGGTCGGCGATGCGCGCGAAACGCGTGCGATGAAATCGCGGACCGCACTGCGTGACGCCGGCGGCGGCTCGTCAGGGAGATAGCGGATGATCGAGGTTCATTACTGGCCGACGCCCAATGGCAAGAAGGTGACGATCCTGCTCGAGGAGCTGGGCACGCCTTACGAGATCGTGCCGATTCACATCGGCCGCGGTGACCAGTTCAGCGACGAATTTCTCGCGATCAGCCCGAACAACCGCATGCCGGCGATCGTCGACACCGCGCCCAAGGGCGGCGGCGCACCGCTCAGCGTGTTCGAATCCGGCGCGATCCTGTTCTACCTCGCCGAGAAAGAACGGCGCTTCTGGCCACAGGACGATGTCCGCGCCAAATATGAAGTCGCGCAATGGGTCGTCTGGCAGATGGCGAACCAGGGACCGAAGACCGGCGAGCGCGGCCATTTCTCGCGGCTGAAGCCAGAGCAGGGCGATCAATCCTATGCCCAGCGCCGCTTCAACGACGAGGTGCATCGCCTCTACGGCGTGATGAACAACCGGCTCTACGATCGCCGCTATCTCGCCGGCGAGGAGTACACCATCGCCGACATCTGCGCCTATCCCTGGACGGTGAGCTGGGAGCAGCAGGGCATCGACCTCGACGAGTTTCGCTATGTGAAGCGCTGGTTCGAGGAGCTGTCGGCGCGGCCGGCAGTGCAGCGCGGCCTCGCCGTAACGGTCGACAATCCGGAGGATCCGGCGAGCCTTCCGCCCGAAGAGCAGGAGCGGCGCATGAAGATCCTGTTCAACCAGCGCGCACGGCCGGCCCCTGCGGCCTAGTTCATATTAGGCTTGACTAATCAATAAGCGGTGACTAATGAATCGCCGCATGATTGAAGCCACCCCCGTCGATGCCGTCATGCGCGCTTTAGCCGACCCGACCCGGCGCGCGCTGTTCGAGCGAATCGCGCGGGCTGAGGAGATCACCGTCGGCGAGCTGACCCGTGGCAGCGGCGTGACGCAGGGTGCGATCTCGCAGCACCTCGGTGCGTTGAAGCGGGCGGGGCTGGTCGCCGATCGCGCCGCCGGCCGCAACGTCCATTACCGTGTCGATCCCAAGGGCCTCGCGCCGCTGGTCGAGTGGATCGACCATTACGCCATCTTCTGGCGCGACCGCTTCGCCGATCTCAGAACCCTGCTGAAGGAAATTGATCCATGACCGAGGCCGCGACGACCACCGATACCTGCGACATCACCGTCGAGGAGGTCTTTCCCCATGCGCCTGCGCTGATCTGGAAAGCACTCACCACGCGCGAACTGATCGCCCGCTGGATCAAGGAGCCAAGCGGCTTCGCGCCGGTCGTCGGCAATCGCTTCACCTATCAGACGACGCCGGGTGGCGCCTGGGACGGGGTGATCCACTGCGAGGTGCTCGAGGTGATCCCGAACGAGCGCTTCGTCTATTCCTGGAAGGGCGGCCATCCCGACAACAGCGGTTATGGCGCGCCGCTCGACTCGATCGTCACCTTCACTCTGACCGCGGTGGCCGGCGGCACCCGCGTCAAAATGGTCCATTCGGGCTTCGTCATGCCGAAGAACGAATCCGCCTACACCAATATGAGCGGCGGCTGGACCAAGGTCGTCCACGCGATGGGCGACATCGCCGGCGAGCAGCGTTGAGGTCTCAAGCCAATGACAAACCATGCGACAGCAACACGCGAAGAATGGCGCCAGGCCCGGCTGGCGCTGCTCGAGGAGGAGAAGGCGCTGACGGCGCGGAGCGACGAGCTGGCGCAGAAGCGCCAGGCGTTGCCCTGGGTGCGGATCGACAAGGACTATCGCTTCGACACCGACGAAGGACCGGCCTCGCTGGCGGATCTGTTTCGTGGCCGCTCGCAGCTGCTCGTCTACCACTTCATGTTCGGGCCCGATTACACCGCGGGCTGCCCGTCATGTTCGGCGATCGCCGACGGCTTCAACGGCTTTGCGGTTCATCTCGCCCATCATGACGTGATGCTCTGGGCGATCTCGCGCGCACCGCTCGCCAAGCTGCAGGCGTTCAAGCAGCGGATGGGGTGGAGCTTCCCATGGGCATCGTCCGCGGCCAGCGACTTCAATGCCGACTTCAACGTCTCGCTGACCGAGGAACAGCAGCGCGCGGGCGGCACCGAATATAACTACCGGCCGCAGCCGCTGCGGCCGCCGTCCACTGTCGCCCCCGCCGGGCCCAGTACCTTTGCCGCCATGTCCGGGACCGATCCGGCCGGCTATGCGCGCCAGCGGCCGGGGATGAGCGCCTTCGTCCTCGAGGACGGCGTGGTCTATCACAGCTATTCCACATTCTCCCGCGGGCTCGATGGTCTGTGGGGCATGTACCAATGGCTCGACCGCGCGCCAAAGGGACGCAACGAAAGCACCGGCGTCTGGTGGCGCCACCACGACACATATGATGCGAGCTGAACCAGGAGTTTTCCGATGATCAGAATCTCGGCGTTCAAATGGGTTCCGGATTTCGCCCGCGGCCAGGTGCGCGACCTGCGCGTGCGCTGGGCGCTGGAGGAAGCGGGGCTGCCTTATCAGGTGCGGCTGCTCGATCAGGACGAGAAGAACTCGCCCGAATATTGCGCGTTGCAGCCGTTCGGTCAGGTGCCGGTGTTCGAGGAGGACGGGCTGGTGCTGTTCGAAACCGGCGCGATCGTGCTGCACATCGGCGAACGCAGCGAGGTGCTGTTGCCGAAGGATGCCGGCGCCCGCGCCCGCGCCACGCAATGGCTGATCGCGGCGCTCAATTCGATCGAGCCGTTCATCATGCAACTCGCGGCGATCGACTTTTTCTATCCGAATGAGGAATGGGCGAGGCTGCGCCGGCCCGGCGTGGTCGACTTCGTCGAGAAGCGCCTGTCGGCGCTGTCAAAGGCGCTCGGCGACAAGCCCTATCTCGACGGCGAGCGCTTCACCGCCGGCGATCTGCTGATGACGACGGTGCTGCGCATCCTCCACCACACCGATCTCGTCACCGGCGACAAGCGGCTTGGCCGCTATGTCGAGCGCTGCACCGCGCGGCCGGCGTTCGGGCGTGCGCTTGACGCGCAGATGGGGGACTTCAAGGCGGCCGCCTGAATTCCCTGCACGCCGCGATCCTGCTACCGCTCGGCGGCGACAGAAGGCGGGAGAGGACGCATGGCGCATTGGCTGGTGAAGTCGGAACCCAATGCCTATTCCTATGACGATCTCGTGCGCGACGGCCGCACCGTCTGGGACGGCGTGCGCAACAATGCTGCGGCGCTCCACCTCAAGGCGATGAAGGTCGGCGAAGAGGTGCTGTTCTACCATTCGCAGGAGGGCAAGGCGGTGGTCGGCATCGCCAAGGTCGCCAAGACCGCCTTTCCCGACAAGAGCGATCCGACGGGGCGCTTCGTCGCGGTCGAGCTGGTGCCGGTGCGGGCGCTCAAGAACGAGGTGACGCTCGCCGACATGAAGGCGGAGCCCAAGCTCAAGGGCATGGAGATGCTGCGGCAATCGCGGCTGTCGGTCTCGCCGGTCAGCGACGATCAGTGGAAGGTGATCCTGAAGATGGCGGGGGGATGAGGCCGCTCAGCTGCCCGCAATCCGCAAACCGATCCCAATCGCGGCGCCGATGAAGAGCAGGATGCAGGAGATTGCTTGAATGGCGAAGCCTGGCAGCCGCCTTTCCACCGCCTGGCGGTAGCCGATGAAATAGGCGATCCGCCCGACGATCCAGACGATGCCGAGCGCGGCGGCGCCGACGTCGCTCAGATAGAGCGCGCACAACCACAGCGATCCCAGAAAGATCGGCAGCCATTCGAGCGTGTTCATGTGCACGCGAAAGACGCGTTCGAACTCGGCATTTCCGGTCGTCGCGGGCAGCGGCACGCCGAGCCTGCCGCGCGCGGCTGCGACCCGCGTCGCGAGAAAGAAATGGAGCGCAAGGGCGAGCAAGGTGACGACAGCGGTGTAAATCGGCATTGCGAACTCCTGCGCAGTTCCCTGGCTCTTACCGCAGCTTGGTCCGCACGGCCTAATCCTCGACCGTGTAGCCCGCGTCGCGCCAGGCCTTCATCCCGCCGTCGAGCGCGACCGCGCGAGTGAAGCCGAGTTCGCGCAGGGTGGCCGCGGCCAGGGTCGAGATCTTGCCGAATTCGCAGCAGGTCAGGATGCGAAGCGTTGGGTCGGGCAGCTCGCTGTTGACCCGCAGCTCGAGCTGGCCGCGCGGCAAATGGCGCGCGCCGGGGATATGGCCGCCGTCGAAGGCCTCGCGCTCGCGGATGTCGAGGATCACCAGGTCGCGGCTGTTGTCGCCGATCCGCTCGCTCAGCTCGGCCAGCGACATGAAGGGCACTTTCGCGCTGGCCTCGGCGAGCAGCTGGGCGACGGATTTGCCGCCGCTCATGTTCGTCCTGAGCGCCTCGGTCAGATGGGTCGGTGCGGCGAGATCGAGCTGCTCCATCATCGCGACGAATTCGGCGCGCGCGGTCTTCTGCAGCCGCGGGTTGTCGGCGATCTCGGCGCCGATCGTCGAATGGTCGCGGCCCTTATAGTCGTGCGCCGGGTAGACCAAAGTCTCCGCCGGCAGCTTGAGCAGCTTGTCGAACAGGCTTTCGTGGAGCGCGTGCGGATCGCCGGTCGGGAGATCGGTGCGGCCGGTGCCGCCGATCAGCAAGGTGTCGCCGGTGAAGACGCGATCCTCGACCGCCAGGCACATCGAATCGCGGGTGTGGCCGGGCGTGTGCAGCGCCTTCACCCGCATCTCGCCGACGATCAGCATGTCGCCGTCGTCGAGCCGCATCTCGGCAAAGGGGGCGGGGCTCAGCCGGTGCATCACCACCGGCGCCGCCAGCGCCCGGCCGAGCTCGCGGCTAGCCGAGAAATGATCGGCATGGGTGTGGCTATCGACGATGTAGCGGATGTGCACGCCGAGCCGGCTGGCGGCGCCGAGATAGTGATCGACAAGGCTGATCTCGGGATCGATCAGCGCCGCCGCATGACTCGCGCCGCAGCCGATCAGATAGGATTTGCAGCCGCCCGCGAGGAATGATTCGAATATCATCGCCGGCCCCCTCCCGCTGGGCCGGCCGGCGCTGGCGCGCCGGCCGCGCCTCTTTGTTCAATCGGTCGGCTGGGCGACTACACGCAGATAGGGCTTCACGGTTTCCCAGCCGCCGGGGAATTTCTCCTTGGCCTGCTCGTCGGAGACCGCCGGTGGGATGATGACATTCTCGCCTGGCCGCCAGTTCACCGGCGTTGCCACCGTGTGCTTCGCCGTCAGCTGGCAGGAATCCAGCAGCCGCAGCACCTCATCGAAATTGCGGCCGGTGCTCATCGGATAGGTCAGCATCGCCTTGATCTTCTTGTCCGGGCCGATGACGAAGACCGAGCGGACGGTGGCGTTGTCGACGGCGGTGCGGCCTTCCGAGGTCGTGCCGGCGCCTTCGGGCAGCATGTCATAGGCGGTCGCGACCTTCAGCTCCGGGTCGCCGATCATCGGATAGGTGACCGCATGGCCCTGGGTCTCCTCGATGTCCTTGGCCCAGCGCGCATGATTGTCGACCGGATCGACGCTGAGGCCGATGATCTTGGTGTTGCGCTTGTCGAACTCGGGCTTCAGCCCGGCCATATAGCCCAGTTCGGTGGTGCAGACCGGGGTGAAATCCTTGGGATGCGAGAAGAGAATCGCCCAGCTGTCGCCGATCCAGTCGTGGAAACGGATCGGGCCCTGGGTCGTTTCGGCCGTGAAATCAGGTGCTTCTGAATTGATCCTGAGGGACATATTGCTCTCCTCCATCTGCGCATTTCGAGATTGGCCAAAACGCTAGTCGGTTTTTGTGAAATGGGCGAGCAACGAAAGCCTCGCAGCCTCCCTAGAGCAGCTTGTCCAGCGTGATCGGCAGCTCGCGCACGCGCGTTCCGGTTGCGTGGTAGACCGCATTGGCGATGGCGGCGGCGACGCCGATGATGCCGATCTCGCCCAGGCCCTTCAGCCCCATCGGATTGACCAGCGCGTCGGGCTCGTCGACGAAAATCACCTCGATGTCATGGACGTCGGCGTTCACCGGCATGTGATATTCGCCGAGATTGGCGTTCAACATCCGGCCGAAGCGATGGTCGATGAAGGTCTCCTCATGGAGCGCCATGCCGATCCCCCAGACGATGCCGCCCATGATCTGGCTGTGCGCGGTCTTGGGATTGAGGATGCGGCCGCCAGCGATCGCGCTGGTGATGCGGGTGACGCGGATGACGCCGAGCTGCTCATCGACCTTCACCTCGGCGAAGACCGCCGAATGGGTGTTGCGGGCATGCGACTTGTCCCGCGTTGGCTTGGTCACCTCCTCCAGCTCGATCCGGTCGACTCCACCGTGGCGCATCGCATCGGCGATCGACATCGCGCGGGCGCTGTCGTCCCTGGCCATGATCTTGCCGTCGGCGAGAGCGACCTCGTCGGACCCGATACCGGCGAGCGGCGAGTCGGACGCCGATTGCGCCATCTTCAGCAAGGCGGTTCGGATGCTGGCGCTGGTCGCGGCGATCGCATTGGCGACCGAGGTCGCGATCCATGAACCGCCTTCGACCGGCGATTGCGGCAATGTCGAATCGCCGATCCTGATGTCGACGCGCCCGATCGGCAGGCCGAGCATGTCGGCGGCGACCTGGGCCATGATCGTATAGGTGCCGGTGCCGATGTCGGATGTCGCGCAGGCGACCTCGGCATGGCCGTTGGCGGTCAGCGTGATGCGCACCGCGATCGGCACCTGCAGCGCTTCCCAGACGCCCGAGGCCATGCCCCAGCCGACCAGCTCGCGGCCGTCGCGCATGGATCGCGGCGCCGGATCGCGCTTGTCCCAGCCGAAGGCGTCCGCCGCTTGGGCGTAGCATTCGCGCAGCGCCTTGCTGGTGAAGGGGATGTCCTCGGCCTGATCGCGATCCGAATAGAAGCGCAGCCGCAGCTCCAGCGGATCGACGTCCAGCGCCACGGCCAGCTCGTCCATCGCCGATTCGAGCGCAAAGACGCCGGTGGCGGCGCCCGGCCCGCGCATGTCACATGGGGTCGGCAGGTCGAGCCGGGCAAGGCGGTGGGCGTAGCGCGCGTTTGCGCTCTTGTAGAGTAGCTCGGCCCAGTCGGTGTCGTTGCGTCGGAAGTCCTCGTAGCGCGAGGTCATCGCGATCGCTTCATGGCTGACCGCGGAGAGCTGGCCGTCGGCACCGACGCCGAGCGCAACCTGCTCGATCGTGCCGGGGCGATAGCCGAGCGCGTACATCTGATGGCGGTCGAGGACGAGGCGGATCGAGCGCCCGGTGTGGATCGCCGCCATCACCGCCAGCATCGGATTGTAGCTTGGCCGCAGGCCGGCGCCGAAGGCGCCGCCGACGAAGGGCGACAGCACCTTCAGCTGCTCCGGGTTCAGCGAGAAGACGTTGCAGAGATATTTCTGCACATTCTGGACGCCCTGGGTCTTGTCGTAGACCGTGAGCCGGCCGTCGCCGTGCCAGGCGACGGTCGAGGCGAACAGCTCCATCGGATTATGATGCTCGGGCGGGATGTAATACTCCGCCTCGACCCGTGTCGCGGCGGCCTTCAGCGCCGCCTCGGCATCGCCGCGCGGCTTGGCCGCGCCATCGTCGACCGCCTCGCCGCGATGGGCGTGGAGATCGGTCCTCGGCTCTTCCTGCTGGTAGCTTACCGCGACCAGCGAGGCGGCGAGCCGCGCGCTCTCCCAATCCTCGGCGACGACCAGCGCGACCGGCTGGCCATCGAACAGGATGCGGTCATCGTAGAGCGGCCGGAACGGCTTGCCCTTGGGCGCGGTGTCGTCGCGATAGGCTTTGTCGTCGTCCGGCAGCGGCGGCCGTTGCTGATGGGTCAGGATGGCGATCACGCCGGGGACCGATTGCGCACGGTCGATATCGATCGCGGCGATCCGGCCGCGCGCGATGGTGGCGGTGACGACCGCGCCATAGGCGAGATCCGGCGCGTCGAATTCGCCGGCATATTTGGCGGCGCCGGTGACCTTGGCATGGCCGTCGATGCGCGAGACGGGGGCTCCGATGAGCGGCGTGTTCATGGCGTCACCCGATCTTCTTGCTGGATTGTGATTGCGGCGTGCCGCGCGCGGCCTGGCCGACGGTGCGGATGATCGCGCGGCGCGCCAGCTCGATCTTGAAATCATTGTGCCCCTGGCCCTGCGCGCCCTCGAGCAAAATATCGGCGGCATCGGCGAAGGCCGCGTCATTCGCCGGCTTGCCGCGCAGCGCGGCTTCGGCCGCGCGGTCGCGCCAGGGCTTGTGGGCGACGCCGCCGAGCGCCAGCCGCGCCTCGCCGATGCGCTCGCCGTCCATCTCCAGCGCCGCGGCGACCGAGACGAGGGCGAAAGCATAGGACAGCCGGTCGCGGATCTTGAGATAGCTGTAGTTTGCCGCGAAGCCCTGCGCCGGCAGCTCGATGCCGGTGATGATTTCGTCGTCGGCCAAGTTATTGTCGCGCTCGGGCGTGTCGCCCGGCAGGCGGTGGAAATCCTCAAAGGCGATGACGCGCTCGCCGTCGGCGCCGGCGACATGGATGCTGGCGTCCAGCGCCGCCAGCGCGACGCACATGTCGGACGGGTGGGTCGCGATGCATTGCTCGCTGGCGCCGAGGATCGCGTGGATTCGGTTGATCCCGCCGATCGCACCGCAGCCGCTGCCGGGGTCACGTTTGTTGCACGGCGTTGCGACGTCATAGAAATAATAGCAGCGGGTGCGCTGGACGAGATTGCCGCCGGTCGAGGCCATGTTGCGCAACTGGGCTGAGGCGCCGGCGAGGATCGCGCTGGCGACCAGCGGATAGCGCGCCTGAATCTGCGGATGATAAGCGAGGTCCGAATTCGGCACGAGCGCTCCGATCAGCACGCCGCCGGCATCCGTTTCTTCCACCCTGGTCAACGGCAGACGCGAGATGTCGATCAGCCGGCCCGGTCCCTCGACCTCATATTTCATCAGGTCGAGCAAATTGGTCCCGCCGGCGATGAACTTCGCCGCAGGATGGCCCTGCTTCTCGCGGATCGCCTCGGCGACATCACCGGCGCGGACATAATCGAAGCGGCTCATGGCCGTGGCTCCATCGTCTCGAGGATCGCGGCGAGAATGTTGGGGTAGGCGCCGCAGCGGCAGATATTGCCGCTCATCAGCTCGCGGACCTCGTCAGCGGTCTTGGCATGACCCTCAGCGATCATGCCGATCGCCGAGCAGATCTGGCCGGAGGTGCAATAGCCGCACTGGAAGGCGTCATGGTCGATGAACGCCTGCTGCAGCGGGTGCAGGCCGGCCTCGCCGGCGATCCCTTCGATCGTCGTGACCTTCGCCCCGTCCTTCATCACCGCCAGCGTCAGGCAGCTGTTGATCCGCCGGCCGTCGACCAGCACGGTGCAGGCGCCGCACTGGCCGTGATCGCAGCCCTTTTTGGTGCCGGTCAGCTTGAGATGATCGCGCAGCGCGTCCACCAGGCTGGTCCAGGGCGCAAGCTCGAACTGGTGGCTGGCGCCGTTGACGATCAGCGTGATCTGCACCTGATCCGGTGCAGCGATAGAAACCGCTTCTGCGCCGCTCGGGGCCATAAGTCGCCTCCACCAGGGTGATAGATTGCGCTTCCTCCCCCGATGTCCCCCGGGAAGAGCCAGCAATCGTTCATACGGAGAAGATGATGACGGGTTCCATCACGCAACGGGGGAGTCGGAATTTTCATCGTGCAACCGCGCAAAACAGGCGTTTCTTGCGTGAATGGAGCGCCGCGTGCACTTGATCCTGGGACGGTCCCTTCACCTTATGGTTTCTCGCCGCTAAGGTCCGCGCCGGCTGGGGAGAATCTGCCGTGGCGCTGACGCCGCAAGACAATGAATCGTTCTTTCGCGAGGTCGACGAAAGCCTGCGCCATCAGCAGGCGGTCGATTTCTGGCGCAATCATGGCAAGACCGTCATCGTCGCCGTGGTCGCCCTGCTGGTCGGCTTCGGCTCGATGCTGCTCTGGCAGAACCATCGGCGCCAGCAGGTCGAGACCCATGCCGAGCAGCTGACCGCGGCGCTCGACGATCTCGACGCCGGCAAGAAGGTGCAGCCGCCGACGCTGGCGAAGATCGGCGACTCCCACCAGCAAGGCTATCAGGTCGCTTCGCGGTTGCTCGCCGCCGAGCTCGCGCTGGGGCGGAAGGACAGCAAGGCGGCGATTGCCGGCTTTGGCGCGATCGCGGCCGACGCCGGCGTGGCGCAGCCCTATCGCGATCTCGCGCTGGTGCGTCAGACGGCGATCGAGTTCGATCAGCTGCCGACGGCGACGATCGTTGCGCGCATGAAGCCGCTGGCGGTGCCCGGCGGCCCATGGCTAGGCAGCGGCGGCGAGATGCTGGCCGCAGCCTATATGCGCGACGGCAAGCCGCAGCTGGCGGCGCCGGTGTGGGGCATGATCGCCAAGGATGACAGGATGCCGCCTTCGCTTCGCTCACGCGCGAGCCAAATGGCGGCGATGCTCGGCACCGACGTCGGGCCCATGCCGACTGCTAGGGAATAACAATGATGAAGAAATGGGCGACCTTCCTCCTGGTCGCGGTTTCGCTGTGTGGCTGTTCGATCCTCGGCCTCGGCGGCAAGGGCAAGGACAAGGAAAAGACGCCGGTGCTCGGCGAGCGTCTGCCGGTGCTCAACTATGAGGCCGATGCCGACGCCGATCCCGCGCTCGCCGACATCCCGGTCGCCCTGCCGCCGGCGGTGGCCAATGACAGCTGGACCCAGCCCGGCGGCAGCGCCGACAAGTCGATGGGCCATCTCGCGCTCGGCACCAATCTCGGGCCGGCCTGGTCGGCGTCGATCGGCGAGGGCAGCAGCGCGCGCGCCCATCTCAGCGCCGGACCGGTGATCGCCAACGGCCGGGTCTACACCATCGACACAACGGCGACGGTGCGCGCCTTCGATGCGGCCAACGGCAAGGTCGTCTGGGCGAAGTCGCTCGATTCAAAGGGCGACAATCCGCGCGCGCTGTTCGGCGGCGGCGTCAGCATCGATGGCGACAAGCTCTATGCCACCACCGGCATCGGCCAGGTCTTCGCGCTCTCGGCGGCCGATGGCCATCAGCTCTGGAAGGCTACGCCCGGCGGGCCGCTGCGCGGCGCGCCGACGATCGCCAACGGCCAAGTCTATGTCATCAGCCAGGACAATCAGCTCTACGCGCTAAAGGTCGAGGACGGCTCCCCCGAATGGGATACCGCCGCCACGCTCGAGATCGCCGGCGTGTTCGGCGCGGCGGCGCCGGCGGTGGCGCAAGGCACCGTCGTCGCCGGCTTCTCCTCGGGCGAACTCAACGCCTATCGCTATGAGAATGGCCGCGCGGTGTGGGGCGACATGCTCGCGCGGACCGGCATCTCGACATCGGTCTCGACGCTCAGCGACATCGACGCCGAGCCGGTGATCGACGAAGGCAAGGTCTACGCGGTCGGCCAGGGCGGGCGCATGGCGGCGCTCGACATCACCACCGGCCAGCGGCTGTGGGAGCTGAACATCGCCGGCGTCGCGAGCCCGGCGGTCGCCGGCGAATGGGTCTTCGTCGTCACCGATCAGGCGAAGCTGCTGTGCATTGCCCGGTCGAGCGGCAAAGTCCGCTGGATCTCGGAGCTGCCGCGCTGGCGCAACGAGAAGAAGGAAGAGAAGCCGATCATGTGGGTCGGGCCGGTCGTCGCCGGCGATCGCCTGATCCTCGCTAGCTCGGATGGACGGCTCGCGAATATTTCGCCGTCCGATGGCCATCTGCTGTCGGTGGTCGACCTGAACACGCCGATGTTCCTGTCGCCGGCGGTCGCCAACAACACGCTGTACACCCTCGACGACAAGGGCCATCTGACCGCGTGGCGCTAGGATAATGTCAGGATGACGTCGCGACTGCCTGTCGTCGCGATCGTCGGTCGCCCCAATGTCGGCAAGTCGACGCTGTTCAATCGGCTGGTCGGCCGCCGGCTGGCGCTGGTCGACGATCGCCCCGGGGTGACCCGTGATCGCCGCGAGGGCGAGGCGGATCTGCTCGGCGTGCCGTTTCGCGTCGTCGACACGGCGGGCTTCGAGGATGAGGATCCGGAGAGCCTGCCCGGCCGGATGCGCGCGCAAACCGAGGCCGCGGTCGCCAGCGCCGATGTCGCCCTGCTCCTGGTCGACGCGCGCGCAGGGATTACGCCGCTTGACGAGGAGCTGGCGCGCTGGCTGCGGACCGCGAAACTGCCGGTCGTCGTCGCCGCCAACAAGGCCGAGGGGCGTGCGGGCGAAAGCGGCGTGCTCGAGGCATTCGCGCTCGGCTTCGGCGATCCGGTCGCGTTGTCGGCCGAGCATGGCGATGGCACGAGCGATCTGTTCGATGCCCTGGCACCCTATATTATTCGCGAGCCGGATGAGGCGGACGAGGCGACCGATGAGGACGTCTCCGGCGCGCCGCTCAAGCTGGCCATCGTCGGCCGACCGAACGCCGGCAAGTCGACGCTGATCAACCGGATGCTCGGCGAGAATCGCATGCTCACCGGACCCGAGGCCGGGATCACGCGCGACGCGATCACGGTCGACTGGTCCTGGCAGGGGCGCGAGGTCAGGCTGATCGATACCGCCGGCATGCGGCGCAAGGCCAAGGTCCAAGACAAGCTGGAAAAGCTGTCGGTCGCCGATGCCCGTCATGCGATCGACTTCGCCGAGGTCGTCGTCCTGCTGCTCGACGCGACGCTGGGGCTCGAAGCGCAGGATCTGCGGATCGCCGATCAGGTCATCCAGGAAGGGCGGGCGCTGATCGTCGCGCTCAGCAAATGGGATGCCGCCGCAGATCAGAGCCGGCTGTTCCAGGGCGTCCGCGCGGCGCTCGACGAGGGGCTGGCGCAGCTCCGCGGCGTGCCGCTGCTGACGGTATCGGGGGTCACCGGCAAGGGCATCGACAATCTGCTGACCGCGGCGTTCACCACCCGCGACCTCTGGTCGCAGCGGGTCGGCACCGGCGAGCTCAACCGCTGGTTCGCGCGCGCGCTCGAACGCACCCCGCCGCCGGCGCCCGGCGGCAAGCCGGCCAAGCTGCGCTACATCACCCAGACCAGCGCCCGGCCGCCGAGCTTCGTCGTCTTCGGCAATCGCGTCGACCAGCTGCCCGAGAGCTACCGCCGCTATCTGGTCAACGGCCTGCGCGAGAGCTTCGGGCTCTCCGGGGTGCCGATCCGCCTCACCATGCGGGGCAAGAGCAACCCGTTCGACCGATGAGCTGGGTCGAGGTCGACGCGCGCGGGCTGCGCTGCCCCTGGCCGGCGCTCAGGCTGGCGCGCGCCTTCCGCGAAGGCGCGCGCCGGGTTCGCCTGCGCGCAGATGATCCGGTGGCGCCCGCGGAGATCGCCGCGCTGGCGGCCGAACGCGGCTGGGCGCTCAGCCGGGATGGTGAAGATTTTCTCGTCGAGGAGTGACGATCGAAACGCTGTGTTTACCGGTTTATTGTAACTGGAACGGGCTTCTATCCAGCATTGCGGGAGCCGAAGACCAGTGAGCGACGAGTCAGGCAACATCGTCGAGTGGCCCGTTTACCAGCGGGCGCGTAACGAACTCGGCAGCGATTTCGTCCGGATTCTCGCCTATTTCCGCGAGGATGGGATCAAATCTGTAGCAGCGATCGAAGCGGCGAGCCGCGCCAGTGACGCGGTTGCGCTGGTCATCCCGGCGCATACGCTGAAGGGCGAGGCGCGGCAGTTCGGCGCGATGCAGCTCGCCGCGCTGGCCGAGCTGATCGAGATGACCGCTCGGCGCTGCATCGAAGACCATCAGGCCCCCGACGAGCTGATTGCCGAGGTAGTCAAGCTACGGCCGCTGTTCGAGCAGACGCTCGAGCTGTGCGAGCACGAAGCCAATCCGCCGGCCGCACGCCGCGCGGTGTTCGGCCGGAAGGTTCAGGCGCTGTAGGAAGGGGCGGGCAGCTCAGTCGCTGTCCGCTTCCGTCTCTTCGGCCGATCTGGACTGCAGCTGGATATAGTTCTGCAGGCCCATCAGCTTGATCAGGTCGAACTGCTTTTCGAGCATGTCGATATGCTCTTCCTCATTTTCGAGGATGCGCTTGAGCAGGTCGCGGCTGACATAGTCGCGGACGCTCTCGCAATGGGCGATCGCCTCGCGCAGCGGCGGGATCGATTCCTCCTCGAGGGCAAAGTCGGCCTTCAGTAGCTCTTCGACGGTCTCGCCGATGCGCAACCGGCCAAGCAGCTGGAAGTTGGGCAGTCCGTCGAGAAACAGGATGCGCTCCGCCAGCCAATCGGCGTGCTTCATCTCATCGATCGATTCGTCGTATTCGAACTTCGCCAGCTTCTGCATGCCCCAATGGTCGAGCATGCGGTAATGCAGGAAATATTGGTTGATCGCGGTCAGCTCGTTCTTGAGCACCAGGTTGAGATGCTCGATGACCTTCGCGTCGCCCTTCATGCGAAATACTCCCTGCCTGACCGGGTTATGCCCAGCAGTCGGCAGTAGGAGCAACCCGTCAGGAGACGGCGCGTTCCGCGGAAATTATGTCACGGGCGAAAGGAAAGCACTGACCGCAGCGAGGGCGGCGGCCGAGCAGGGCATAGGCGCTGTTGGGGCAGCTCGCGCCCTGGCGGGCGGCGCCGCGAACGTCGGTCTCGCGTAGGGCGTTGCAAACACAGACGATCATGCCGTCCCTCTCCTTGTGAGGGGAGACATATAGCTACTGAGACTGACTCGCAAGAGCGAATCTGCAGGTTGCGACGAATCGATCTCAGGCCGGCTGGCGCATCAGCCTGGGCAGAAACGCCTCATGCGCTTTACGCAGCCGATCGAGCGCAACCACGCGCGCGCCGGCGACGGCGATCTCGCCACCGCCGGTCCGGCCGATCCGCAGCGCGGGGATCGCGGCCGCTCGGCAAGCCTCGGCCAGTGCCCCGTCGTCGTCGCTGGTGACGAGATAGCGTGCCTGATCCTCGCCGAAGAACCAGGCTTGCGGTGCCAGACCGTCGACCGGCGGATCGATCGCAGCACCAAGCCGGCTCGCCAGCGCCATCTCGCCGAGCGCGACCAGCAGCCCGCCGTCGGCGCAATCATGGACCGCGGTCACCAATCTGTCCCCGATCAGCCGGCGGACGAGCGCGCCGGTCTGCCGCTCAGCGTCGAGATCGACCGGCGGCGGCGGCCCGTCCTCGCGGCCGGCGATCTCGCGCAGCCACAAGGATTGGCCGAGATGGCCATGGGTCGTGCCGATCAGCCAGATCGATTCGCCGGCGGCCTTGAAGGCGATCGTCGCGGCGCTGGCGACATCGTCGATCAGGCCGATGCCGCCGATCGCCGGCGTCGGCAGGATCGCCCGGCCGGAGCCGTCGTCGGCCTTGGTCTCGTTGTACAGGCTGACGTTGCCCGAGACGATCGGGAAGGCGAGAGCGGCGCAGGCTTCGGCCATCCCTTCGATGCAGCCGACGAACTGGCCCATGACTTCGGGCCGCTGGGGATTGCCGAAATTCATGCAATCGGTCGCCGCCAGCGGCATCGCGCCGACCGCGGTGAGGTTGCGCCAGCATTCGGCGATCGCCTGGCGGCCGCCCTCGACCGGATCGGCAAAGCAGTAGCGCGGCGTGCAGTCGGTCGCGATGGCGAGACCCTTGGCGCTGTCGTGGATGCGGACGATGGCGGCATCGCCGCCGGGCCGCTGCACCGTGTCGGCGCCGACCATGTGGTCGTACTGCTCCCAGATCCAGCGGCGCGAGGCGAGGTCGGGCGAGCCCATCAGCCGGACGAGGTCGTCGCCGATGTCGCTGTCAGACGCGACCGGGCCGAGCGGCGCGCGCACCGGCGTCGGGACATGTGGCCGATCGTAAAGCGGCGCATCGTCGGCGAGCGGGCCGAGCGGGATGTCGGCGACCGTCTCGCCCTGCCAGACCAGCTCCATCCGACCGCTGTCGGTGATCGCGCCGATCACCGCGAAGTCCAGCTCCCATTTGCGGAAGATCGCCTCGGCCGCAGCCTCGCGGCCGGGCTTCAGCACCATCAGCATCCGCTCCTGGGATTCGCTCAGCATCATCTCATAGGGCGTCATGCCCTCCTCGCGGCAGGGCACGGCATCCATGTCGAGCCGGATGCCGACGCCGCCCTTCGATGCCATTTCGACCGAGGAGGAGGTGAGCCCGGCGGCCCCCATGTCCTGGATCGCGACGATCGCATCGGTCGCCATCAGCTCGAGGCAGGCCTCGATCAGCAGCTTTTCGGTGAACGGATCGCCGACCTGGACGGTCGGGCGCTTCTCCTCCGAATCCTCCGAGAAGTCGGTGGAGGCCATGGTTGCGCCGTGGATCCCGTCACGGCCGGTCTTGGAGCCGACATAGACCACCGGATTGCCGATGCCGGCGGCGGCCGAATAGAAGATTCGATCGGTCCGCGCGATGCCGACGGTCATCGCGTTGACCAGGATGTTGCCATCATAGGCCGGGTGGAAATTGACTTCGCCCCCGACCGTCGGCACCCCGACGCAATTGCCATAGCCGCCGATGCCGGCGACCACGCCGGCGATGAGATGGCGCATCTTGGGATGATCCGGCCGGCCGAAGCGCAGCGCGTTCATGTTCGCGACCGGCCGCGCGCCCATGGTGAAGACATCGCGCAATATGCCGCCGACACCGGTCGCCGCGCCTTGATAGGGCTCGATGTAGCTCGGGTGGTTGTGGCTCTCCATCTTGAAGATCGCAGCGAGTCCGTCGCCGATGTCGACCACGCCGGCGTTCTCGCCCGGTCCCTGGATCACATGCGGGCCGGTGGTCGGCAATTTCTTCAGATGCAGCCGCGAGGATTTATAGGAGCAATGCTCCGACCACATGACCGAGAAGATGCCGAGCTCGACGAGATTCGGCTCGCGGCCGAGCGCCTCGAGCACATGGCTGTATTCCGCGTCGCTCAGCCCATGCTGGGCGACGATGTCGGGCGTGATTGCTGAAGTCATGGCCGCGGCGATAGCGGCTCTATGCAGCCTTGTCAGCCGGCGCTGCAGCTCTGCGACTTGTGCCCTGGCGTAGCGAGCTTGACCTTGCTGCCGCCGCCTTCGAGCGAATAGCCGCCTTCGGCGGTGAAGGGCTTGCCCTTCTCCGCGGCGACGAGCTGCTTCGGCATCGTTTCCTTGTTCATCTTCAGGTTGGCGGTGACGCCGTCGTCCATGAAGTCGACGTTGGCGACGCTGTTGTCGTCGCAACGGTAGATCTTCGACGAGGTGATCATCGGCATATGCGGCATCTTTTCCGCGGCCTTGATGGCGGCTTGCCGCTTTTCATTTTCGACCTTGTTCGGATCGATCGTGTCTGGCTGACAGGCAGCGAGTCCGAAGAGGATGAGCGAGGCGGCGATAAGGCGTGCGTGGGTGGTGATCATGGAGGCCGGCTTTCGCCTGCGCGCAGGCGCGTCGTCAAGTCGCTTTTGTTGGATTCCAGCGGAAATCCGCCGATGCGGATCGAATTCGCGACCATGGTCTAGAGGTGATCGCGCAAGATCGACCAGGCGGCCGCCTTCGCGCCGGCCGGCATCGCACGTGCAGGGCTGCTCTGCGGCAGGCGCAGCAAAGTGTAGCGCGCCGCCAGGCCAGGATGGTGGCGAATCGCCAGCTGCTCGGAGCGCTGGCCGTTGAATGCGATCACCCGCAGCTGCGGCAGGCGATCGGCAAGTCCGGTCAAATCGGCCGGCACGACGTCGCGCAGCGCGGCGTCGAGGCTGCCCTGGCGACAGGCTTCGGCGATGGCGTCCCAGAGGCCGATGCCGCGCCGGCGAAGCGTGGCGAGGCGCTCGGCATAGGGCCGGCTGGCGAAGGCCGGGACATCCAGCACGCCGCCGATCAGCGACCAGAACTGGTTGCGCGGATTGCCATAATATTCGCCGATGGCGAGCGATTTGGCGCTCGGCAGGCTGCCGAGGATCAGCAGCCGCGTGCGCTCATCGGCCACCGGGGGCAGGGCTTTGAGGCGCTCCATCCGCGATGGCCTTAGCTTGCCGCCGGCGGCACGACGAGTTCCTTGCTCGACCTCGCGCCGCTCGGCTATCGCTGAGCCATGGCAGACAGCATCGCACCGGACGTACTTTCCCTGATCGGCGACACCCCATTGGTCCGGCTGCGCGGTCCGAGCGAGGCGACCGGCTGCGACATCTTCGCCAAATGCGAGTTCATGAATCCGGGCGGCTCGGTGAAGGATCGTGCGGCGCTGTTCATCGTCGAGGATGCCGAGGCCAAGGGACTGCTGACCCCCGGCGGCGTGCTGGTCGAAGGCACCGCCGGCAACACCGGCATCGGCCTTGCGCTGGTCGGCAATGCCAAGGGTTATCGGACGATCATCGTCATCCCGGAAACCCAGAGCCAGGAAAAGAAAGACACGCTGCGGGCGCTGGGCGCCGAGCTGATCGAGGTGCCGCCGACCGCCTATTCCAACCCGGCGCACTATGTTCATACCTCGCGCCGGATCGCCGAGGAAACGCCGAACGCACTCTGGTCGAACCAGTTCGACAATATCGCCAATCGCATGGCGCACATCCGCACCACCGCGCAGGAGATCTGGGCGCAGACCGGTGGCAGGATCGACGGCTTCACCTGCGCGGTCGGCACCGGCGGCACGCTCGCCGGGGTCGGCATGGGGCTCAAGGAGCATGACGAGAATGTCGCCATTGCGTTGACCGATCCGCATGGCGCGGCGCTCTATGACTATTACACCCGTGGCGAGTTGCACGCCGAGGGCAATTCGGTCGCCGAGGGGATCGGCCAGAGCCGGATCACGGCGAATCTCGAAGGCGCGCCGATCGACACCCAGTTCCGCATCTCCGACGAGGAGGGTCTCGCCCAGGTCTATGCGCTGCTCGCCGAGGAGGGGCTGTGCGTCGGGTTGTCGTCCGGCATCAACGTCGCCGGTGCGATTGCTCTGGGGCGCGAGCTCGGGCCGGGCCGGCGGATCGTCACGCTCCTCGCCGATTCCGGGCTGCGCTATCTCTCGACGCTGTTCAACCCAAGCTGGCTTGCGGCCAAGGGCTTGCCGGCGCCGCCCTGGTTGAATCGTGACTGAGGCGCCCTCCGGTCCCCGCCGCGACGTGATGCCGCGGGTGCGGATCGGGCTGACCGGGCTCGCCTGCGTCTTTCTGCTCGTACTCATTGCCGCCGCGCTGTTCGGCAATCAGCGCGCTGTCCGCCGTGTCGTGCCGGAGGAGCCGCTGGCCGAGCTCGGCGTCGCGCCGGGCGGGGCTCCGCCGCCCAAGCCCGCGACGACAACAATGCCGGCGACAACCAGCAGCCCGGTGCCGCGCGAGCCGCTCGCCGAAATGGGGGTCGCCCCGGGCGGGTCCAGGCCGGCCTCGGCCGCGACTCAGCCGACGCGGACCGCGGCCGCTCAAACGGGTGCTGGCGTCGCGCATTAGCCCGGCGTAGTTTTACCCGAGTTATCCACAGGCCCAATTCACACGTACAAAAAGCGAACACTTGCCACAACTATGGCCAAAACACCGCAGTTCTGCGCGTATTTGGGCAAATCGACCATATTTTCCCATGTAAGCCCATTGTATCCCACGCGAGTCCCATGTTAGTGCTTCTCCACAGCAGACGAGTGGGGCGAGCGTTAAGGGTCGAATCGCAGACGCGGAGCGCGCGATGGCGCGTTCCGCGAACGCCTTCCCGCGCGCGCCCGCGAACAGGGTTGATGCGGCGGAATGGAGCATTTCTTTCTCGGCTATGCGCTGAACGCGGTAGACGCGAAGGGACGCGTGTCGATTCCGGCGGACTTCCGCGGCGTGATCGAGCGCCGCTCGCAGGTCAGCACCGTCATTCTCGGGCCCCACCCGACCGCGGACTGCCTCGTCGCCTATGACCGGAGCTACTCCGCCTCGCTCCACCAGAAGCTCGCGGTCGGCCGCGATCCCAATTCCGACGAATGGGATCAGCGCACGGTCCTCCAGTTCGGTCTGACCGAAGAGCTGCCCTACGACAGCACTGGCCGCATCGTCCTGACCAAGACGCTCAAGAACTGGGGGCAGCTCGACAATCTCGCGCTGTTCTTCGGCAGCTCGGAAACCTTCGAGATCTGGAACCCGCGCGTGTTGCTGAAGCGCGCCGGGCTGAACCCGCGGCTCGGACAGCTGGTCCGCGGGCTGATGGCCGAGCGGGGAGAGGCCGAATGACCGCCGCGCATATCCCTGTCCTGCTCGAGGCCGTGCTCGCCGCGCTGACGCCGCGGCAGGGCGAGACCCACGTCGACGGCACCTATGGCGCCGGCGGCTACACCAGCGCGCTCCTCGCCAGCGGAGCGCGAGTCTATGCCTTCGACCGCGACCCGCAGGCGATCGCACTCGCCAATGCCCAGGCCGCCGGCGAGGCGCGCCTCACGGTCGTGCCGGAACGCTTCGGCCGGCTCGATACCGCGCTGGCCGAGCGCGGCGTCGCCGCGGTCGATGGTGTCGTCCTCGATATCGGCGTCTCGTCGATGCAGCTCGACCAGGCCGACCGCGGCTTCTCCTTTCAGGCCGACGGCCCGCTCGACATGCGCATGGAGCAGGCCGGGCCCAGCGCGGCGGATTTCGTCAATGGCGCCGAGGAAGGCGAGATCGCCCGGGTGCTCGCCGAGTTCGGCGAGGAGCCGCGCGCGCGCCGCATCGCCCGGGCGATCGTCGCCGCCCGGCCGATCACCCGCACCGCCGAACTCGCGACGGTCGTACGCCGCGCGATCGGCCAGAAGCCGGGCGATCCGCGCGACGCCGCGACGCGGACCTTTCAGGGCCTCAGAATCCACGTCAATCGCGAGCTTGACGAACTCGCCGACGGACTCGAAGCCGCCGAGCGCGCGCTCGGTCCCGGCGGCCGGCTGGCGGTCGTCACCTTCCATTCGCTCGAGGATCGGCTGGTCAAGCGCTTCCTCAAGACGCGCAGCGGCTCGCTCCCCGCTGGTTCGCGCCACCGTCCGTCGCTGTCTGCAGCGCATCGTCCCAGCTTTGCCGCCGTCGCCCGTCCGGTGCGGCCCGGCGCCGCGGAGATCGCGCGCAACCCTCGTTCCCGTTCCGCCACGCTCCGGGTCGCGCGGCGGACCGATGCCTCACCTTGGCCCGCACGTGTCGCAGGAGTGATGGGATGATCATGTCACGCTTCCGCTCGATGGGGCTGGCCGCCGGCGCTGCCGCATCGGTGTTGTCCTGCTACATGGTCTCGCTTCGGGTGGCGCGGGAGCGCGGTGAGGTCCAGCGGATCGAGCAGCAGATTGCCGATGCCCACCGCGACATCCGCGACCTCAAGACCGAGCTCGGCACGCGCGGGCGGATGCGCCAGCTCGAGCGATGGAACAGCGATGTGCTGGCGCTGTCGGCGCCGGGCGCGGCACAATATCTCAACGGCTCGGTCGAGCTGGCGAGCTATCAGCCGGCGCCGGTCGAGGCAGCACCGGCGATCGCCACCGCCGCGGTCACCACGGTTGCGGCGCAACCGGCGGTCACCGCCAAGGCGATTCCGGCGGTCGAGGTCAAGCCGGCGATGCATGACGCGCCCAAGCTGATGACGGCCAGCTATAAGCCGAAGGCGACCAAGAAGAAGGACAGCGACAGTGGCCCGGTGCGCATCGCCAGCGCCAAGGCGAAGGCCGCGACGAAGAAGGCGTCGGCTGACAAGCAGACACGCCTCGCCAGCGCCAAGACGAAGTCCACGACGAAGTCGAAAGCGGCCAGCGACAAGCAGCTGCGCCTTGCCAGCGCCAAGACCAAGTCCAAATCTGCCGATGCCAAGCTGCTGCGCACCGCCAGCTTCAAGCCCAAGGCCGGCAAAGCCGGTGGGCCAAACGCCGGTCTGATCCACACCGCCAGCTATGTGACGAACCGCAAGATCGGTCCGACCCGTGTTGCGCTGCTTGACGATGATGTCATTCACGACATCGGGCGGGCAGCGGCGCATGAGGGGAAGACCGGCCGCAAGGCGGTGCCATGACCTCAGTCGCGGCGCCTGCCGACCGCGTCCGCCTTGCCAGCCAGCGCCAACGGGTGCTGGCCTTGTCGCGTCATCGGCTGATGCTCTGCCTGCTGCTGTTTCTCGGCGTCACCCTGCTGATTGGCGCCCGGCTCGTCTGGCTCACGGTCCTCGGCGACCGGAGCGGCACCGGCGGGCTCGCCGACGGCAACCTGCCGTCGCGGGCCGACATCGTCGACCGCAACGGCGTCGCGCTCGCCCAGACCTTCGAAGCCTGGTCGATCGGCGTCCATCCCAACAAGCTGCTCGGCAATCGCCGCGAGGTCGCTGAGCAGCTCGCACGGGTCCTGCCCGGCCGTAGCTTTGCCGAGATGTACGCCCTGCTCGATCCGCGGCGGAGCTTCTCCTTCATCAAGCGGCGGGCGCTGCCCGAGCTTGCCGCGGCGGTGAACGCGATCGGCGAGCCGGCGATCGCCCTCGAGCGCGAGCCCGAGCGGCTCTATCCGCAGACCGCGCTCGCCAGCCATGTGATCGGCTGGACCAATATCGACGGGCAGGGCGTTACCGGCATGGAACGCGTGCTCGACGAGCGGCTGAAGGATCCGGCGCTGCGCGGTCAGCCGGTCGCCCTGTCGATCGACAGCCGCGTTCAGGCGGCGATGGAGAGCGAGCTGGGCGCCGCGATGGTTCATTTTCAGGCGGTCGGCGCGACCGGCCTGGTGCTCGACGTTCACACCGGCGAATTGCTCGCGCTCGCCTCCTTGCCCTCGTTCAACCCCAATGCGCCCGGCCAGGCGGCGCCCGATGCCCGGTTCAACCGCGCGACGCTCGGCGTCTATGAGCTCGGCTCGACATTCAAGCCGATCACCATCGCGATGGGCCTGGAATCGGGCACGATCGGCTCGCTGTCGCAACGCTATGACGCGACGGTTCCGCTCGAGATCGGCCGCTACAAGATCCACGACGACCATCCGCAGCGCCGCTGGCTGACGGTGCCCGAGGTGCTGATCTACTCGTCCAACATCGGCACCGCCCGCATCGCCGACGCGGTCGGCGAGCAGCGCGAGAAGATCATGTTCCACCGCATGGGCTTCGATCGACCGGTCGACATCGAGCTGCACGAGAAGGGCCGCCCGCTCTGGCCGGGCTATTGGGGGCGGACGACGACGATGACGGTCGGCTACGGTCATGGCATTGCCATCACCCCGCTGCATCTCGCTTCGGCCTACGCCGCTCTGGTCAACGGCGGCATCTGGCATCCGGCGACGCTGCTCAAGCGCGACGGCAACCGGCCCGTGCCCGGCCGCCGGGTGGTCTCGGCGCAAACCAGCGCGACGCTGCGCCAGTTGCTCCGCCTGGTCGTGCTAGACGGCACCGGACGGCGCGCCGACGTCGCCGGCTATCGCATCGGCGGCAAGACCGGCACCGCGGAAAAGGCTTCGGGCGGCGGCTATGCCCATCATTCGCTGGTGACGACCTTTGCCGGCGTGTTTCCGATGGACAACCCGCGCTATGTCGTGATCGCCATGCTCGACGAGCCGAAGGGCGCGCCCGACACCTTCGGCCTGGCCACCGCCGCGTGGAACGCCGCGCCGGTCGTCTCGCACGTCATCTCGCGGGTCGGCCCGATGATCGGGGTGTACCCGGATGAGCATAAGGATATCGACGTCTCGGTCATGACACCGCTGCTCTGGCGGGCGCCGAGCCCCAAGAAAGCTGAAGCCCAGCCCCAAGCCGAGGCGCAGTGAGGCTGGGCGCGCTGATCGGAGGGGATGACGGTCCCGTCGTCACCGGCTTTGCGATCGACCACCGCAAGGTCGCGCCGGGCACGATCTTCGGCGCCTTTCGCGGAACACGCTTCGATGGCGAAAGCTTCATCCCGCAAGCCGTCGCCGCCGGTGCGGTCGCCGTCGTCGCGCGCGCGGGCGTGAAAGTCGAAGGCGCCGCCCATGTCGCCGCCGCCGATCCGCGTCGCGCCTTCGCCGAGCTGGCGGCGAAGTTCTTCGCGCCCTTTCCCGAGACGGTCGTTGCCGTCACCGGCACCAACGGCAAGACCTCGACGGTCGAGCTGACCCGCCAGATCTGGCGGATGGCGGGCTATCATGCGGCCTCAATCGGCACGCTCGGCGTGACCACCGCCGATGACCAGGTGACGACCGGCCTGACCACCCCCGATGTCGTCACCTTCCTCGCCGGCGCCGCCGGGCTGCGCCGCGAGGGCGTAACCCATCTCGCCTTCGAGGCGTCGAGCCACGGCCTCGATCAATATCGCACCCATGGGCTGCCGGTGGCGGCCGGCGCCTTCACCAATCTCAGCCGCGATCATCTCGACTATCACGGCACGATGGAGGCCTATCTCGAGGCCAAGCTGCGGCTGTTCAGCGAAACCGTCTCGGACGGTGGCGCGGCGGTGGTCTGGGCTGACGATCCGGCCTCGGCGCGGGTGATCGATGTCGCCGCCGGACGCGACCTGCGGCTGATCACCGTCGGCCAGCAGGGCGAGACGCTGCGGCTGACCGCACGCGAGCCGACCCAGCTCGGCCAGACGCTGACGATCACGGCGGAGGGCAAGTCGCATCGCGTCAACCTGCCGCTGATCGGCGCGTATCAGGCGGCCAATGCGCTCACCGCTGCCGGGTTGGTTGTCGCCACCGGCGGGACGACCGAGGCGACATTGAAGGCGCTCGAGCGGGTTCAGCCGGTGCGCGGCCGGCTGGAGCGCGCCGCGATCACGCGCAGCGGTGCGCCGGTCTATGTCGACTATGCGCATACCCCCGATGGTCTCGACGCCGCGATCGCCGCGCTCCGTCCGCACACCACCAGGCGGTTGATCGTCGTGTTCGGCGCGGGCGGTGATCGCGATCGTGGCAAGCGGCCGGAAATGGGCGCGATCGCCGTCGCCAAGGCCGATCTGGCGATCGTTACCGACGACAATCCGCGCAGCGAGGCGCCGGCAGCGATCCGCGCCGAGATACTTGCGGCGGCGCCGGGCGCGCGCGAGATCGGCGACCGCCGCGCGGCGATCGCCGCCGCCATCGCCGAGGCCGGGCCGGGCGACATCGTGCTGCTCGCCGGCAAGGGCCATGAGCAGGGCCAGATCGTCGGCGATGCGGTGCTGCCGTTCGACGATGTTCAGGTTGCGCGGGAGTGCGCCGCATGAGCGCGCTGTGGACCTCGACCGAGATCGCCGGCGCGACCGGCGGCAGCGCGAATGGCGATTTCGCCGTGCGCGGTGTCAGCTTCGATTCACGCGAGGTCGGGCGCGGCGAGCTGTTCGTCGCGATGCCTGGCGAGACGACCGACGGCCATCGCTTCGTCGATGCCGCGTTCGCTCGCGGCGCTGCCGGCGCGGTGGTGTCGCAACCAGTCGATCATCCGCATGTGCTGGTCAGCGATGTCGCCGCGGCGCTCGATGCGATGGCGCGCAGGGCACGCGCACGCGGTGAGGCGCGCATCGTCGGCGTCACCGGCTCGGTCGGCAAGACCGGCACCAAAGAGGCGATCTTCGCCGCGCTCGACCGCATCGCGCCGGGCCGGGCGCATCGCTCGGTCAAAAGCTACAACAATCACACCGGCGTGCCGCTGTCGCTCGCGCGGATGCCGCGCGACACTCGCTTCGGCGTGTTCGAGATGGGGATGAATCACGCCGGCGAGCTGGCCCAGTTGACCCGGCTTGTGCGCCCGCATGTCGCGCTGGTGACGGCGATCGCGCCGGCGCACAGCGCCTTCTTCTCCGGCGAGGAAGCGATCGCCGACGCCAAGGGCGAGATCTTCCAGGGGCTGGAGCCCGGCGGCACCGCGGTGATCCCCTATGATTCGCCGCATCGCGACCGGCTGATCGCCGCCGCCAGTCCCCATGCCGCGCGGATCGTCACCTTTGGCCGCGGCGAAGGCGCCGATGTCCGCGCGCGCGACGAGGGCCGGTCGGAAGAGGGCGGCCGCTTTGTCACCGCCAGCCTGGGCGGCGCCTCGCTCAGCTTCACCGTCGCACCGCCCGGCGCGCACTGGGTGTCGAATGCGCTGGCGGTGCTGGCGGTGGTCGATGCGCTTGGTGGTGACTGGCTCACCGCCGGTCTGGCGCTCGGCGAGCTGGAGGAGCTGCCCGGCCGCGGTGCGCGCCGCCGGATCGCTGTTGACGGCGGCGAGGTGCTGGTGATCGACGAGAGCTATAACGCCAATCCGACCTCGATGGCGGCGTCGCTCGCCCTGCTCGGCGAGGAGGAGGGTGCGACCCGCCGGATCGCGGTGCTCGGGACGATGCGCGAATTGGGCGATCAGTCGGATGCCTTCCATGTCGCGCTGGCCGAGCCGATCCTGGCGGCCGGCGTCGATTATGCACTGCTCGTCGGAGATGGCATGGGTCCGCTCGCCGATGCCCTTCACGGCCGCGTCGAAGCCGAGCATGGGCCCGACGCCGAATGGGCGATCGGCCGGATCGGCGAGCTCGTCCGTCCCGGCGATGCCGTGCTGGTCAAAGGATCCAATTCCATCGGCCTCGCCCGCGTCGTCACCGCTCTCGCCGATGAAATGCTGCCATGCTCTATCTGATCGCCGACGCCCTTGGCTTTCCGGGCATATTGAACCTGTTCCGCTACATCACCTTCCGGGCGGGCGGGGCGGTGGCGACGGCGCTGCTGATCGGCCTGCTGATCGGGCCGCGCTTCATCGGCTGGCTGCGCTTGCGCCAGGGCAAGGGCCAGCCGATCCGCGAGGATGGCCCGGCGAGCCATCTCATCACCAAGAAGGGCACGCCCACCATGGGCGGGCTGATGATCCTCACCTCGCTCAGCATCGCGATGCTGCTGTGGATGCGGCTCGATTCGGTGTTCACCTGGGCCTGCCTGTTCGTCACCCTCGGCTTCGGCGCGATCGGCTTTGCCGACGATTATGACAAGGTGACCAAGCGCCACCATGCCGGCATGTCGGGCAAGGTGCGGCTGCTCGGCGAATTCATCATCGCCGGCATCGCGGTCTATGTCATCACCCGCCACACCGGCACGTTCCTCTATCTGCCGTTCACCACCCGTTACTACGGCATCGAGCTCGGCTGGTTCTATCCGCTCTTCGCCGCCTTCGTGATTGTCGGCGCGGGCAATGCGGTCAATCTGACCGACGGGCTCGACGGCCTGGCGACCATGCCGGTGATCATCGCCGCGATGACCTTCCTCGCCATCGCCTATCTCGTCGGCAATGTGAAATTCTCGACCTATCTCGGCATTCCCCATGTCGCCGGCGCCGGCGATCTGACGGTGATGTGCGCGGCAATGGTTGGGGCGGGCCTCGCATTCCTCTGGTTCAACGCGCCGCCGGCGGCGGTGTTCATGGGCGATACCGGCAGCCTCGCGCTCGGCGGGGCGCTCGGCGCGATTGCCGTCACCACCCATCATGAGCTGGTGCTGGCGATCGTCGGCGGGCTGTTCGTGCTCGAGGCGGTGTCGGTGATCATCCAGGTGTTCTTCTACAAGCGCACCGGCAAGCGCGTGTTTCGCATGGCGCCGATCCACCATCATTTCGAGCAGCTCGGCTGGGCCGAGCCGACCATCGTGATCCGCTTCTGGATCATCAGCTTCGTGCTCGCCCTGGCGGGCCTGGCGACGTTGAAGCTGAGATGATCACCAGCCCCGCCTTTGCCGGCCGGCGCTATGCCGTCCTCGGGCTGGCCCGCTCGGGTCTGGCGACGGTCGCGGCATTGGTCGCGAGCGGCGCCGAGGTGCTCGCCTGGGACAATCGCGAGGAGGCGCGGGCGTTGCTGCCGGCCGGCGTCGAGGCGGCGGATCCGCTGAGCCGCGACCTGACCGGCTTCGACGCGGTCGTCGTCTCGCCCGGCGTGCCGCTCAACCGCCATCCGATCGCCGCCCATGCGCGCCAGGCCGGCGTGCCGGTGCTCGGCGACATCGAGCTGTTCGCCCAGGCGCGCGCCGCCCTGCCAGCGCACCGCGTCGTCGGCATCACCGGGACCAACGGCAAGTCGACCACCACCGCGCTGATCCATCACATCCTCGTCACCGCCGGCCTGCCGGCAATGCTCGGCGGCAATATCGGCCTGCCGATCCTCGGCCAGGATCCGTTGCCCGCGGGCGGCGTCTATGTGCTCGAGCTGTCGAGCTATCAGATCGACCTGACGATGAGCCTCGACTGCGATGTCGCGGTGCTGCTCAACATCACGCCCGATCATCTCGATCGCTATGACGGCTTTGCCGGCTATGTCGCATCCAAGGCGCGGTTGTTTCAGATGCAATCGCCGGGCCAGGTCGCGGTGATCGCGACCGAAGACGATGAGACCCAGGCGATCGCTTCGACGATCACCACCGAGCTACGCGAGGTGAACAGCCGCCAGGTGGGCGACCAGTCGGCCTGGCCGACGCTGCAGGGTCCGCATAACGCGCAGAATATCGCCGCCGCCATCGCCGCCGCCGACGCGCTGGGTATCTCTCCGGAGGCGATCGAGCAGGGGCTGCGCAGCTATCCCGGGCTGCCACACCGCATGGAGCGGGTGCGGACGTTGGGCGGGGTGCTCTACGTCAACGACAGCAAGGCAACCAATCCGGCGTCGACCGCGCCGGCGCTGGCCGCCTATGATCATATTCACTGGATTCTCGGCGGCCAGGCCAAGACCGACGAGCTCGATGCCTGCCTGCCCAATCTCGGCCATGTCCGCGCCGCCTATACGATCGGCGAAGCCGGGCCGATGTTCGCGCAGCTGCTGCGCGGCCGCGTGCCGGTGACCGAATCCCATGTGCTGACCCGCGCGGTCCATGACGCCGCCGATGCCGCCCAGCCGGGCGACACGGTGCTGCTGTCGCCGGCCTGCGCGTCGTTCGACCAGTTCACCGATTACGAGGCGAGGGGCGCGGCGTTCCGCGCGGTGGTGGAGGCGTTATGACGGGCGCAACCGGACGGGCAGGGACGGTGCGGGGCGGCGGCGTGCCGCGGCTCGGCCGGTCGGATCGAACCGCGATCGGCCGCTGGTTCTGGGAGATCGACCGCCTGCTCCTGCTGCTGGTGTTCGTGCTGATCTGCATCGGCCTGGTCGCGGTCGCCGCGGCATCGCCGGCCGCCGCGTCGCGCTATTCGGATGCGACCGTGACGATCGGCTCGCTCTATTATTTCAAGCGGCAGCTGATCTGGGTCGCGCTGGCGCTGCCGGTGATGATCGGCGTGTCGATGCTGTCCAAGGATCTGGCGCGGCGCTTTGCGCTGGGCGGCGCGGCCTTCTTCTCGGTGCTGCTGGCGGCGGTGCCGCTGATTGGCTCGACCTCCAATGGCTCGACCCGCTGGATCGGCGTCGGCTCGGTGCTTATCCAGCCCTCCGAGTTCTTGAAGCCCTTGTTCGTCGTGACGATCGCCTGGCTGTTCTCGCTCGGCCAGCAGGACCGCTCGCTGCCGGTCATGCCGCTATCGGCGATCCTGCTGCTGCTGATCTCGGTGCTGCTGATGAAACAGCCCGATTTCGGCCAGACGATCATCTACGCCGGATCCTGGGTCGTGCTGCTCGCCTTCGCCGGCGTCTCGGCGCGGCTGCTCGGCGGGATCGGCGTGCTCGGCGTGATCGGGGTTATCGCCGCCTATTTCTTCTATCCGGTCGCGACCACCCGCATCGACGCATTCCTCTACGGCCATGGCGACAGCTACCAGACGACCAATGCGCTGGGCACGCTGATGGCCGGCGGGGTGTTCGGCGCGGGGCCGGGCGAGGGGGTGATGAAGTTCCGCCTGCCCGAGCCGCATACCGATTATATCTTTTCGGTGATCGGCGAGGAGTTCGGCGCGATCGCCTGTTTCGCAGTGGCCCTGATCTATCTCGCGATCGTCGCGCGGGTAATCCTCAAGCTGCTCGAGGAAGAGGATAATTTCATCACCCTCGCGGCCGCCGGGCTGGTTACCGAATTCGGCATGCAGGCGCTGATCAACATGCTGGTCAACGTCAAGATGGCGCCGTCGAAGGGCATGACCCTGCCGTTCATCAGCTATGGCGGTTCGTCGATGATCGCGTTGTCGATCGGCTTCGGCCTGCTGCTGGCGTTCACCAGGCGGAATCCGTATCTCAATCGCTCGCCCTATGTCGTCAAATGGAGCGGCAAATGAGCATCATCCGGCACTTCGTCCTCGCCGCCGGCGGAACCGGCGGACATATGATTCCGGCTCAGGCGCTGGCCGCTGAGCTGCGCCAGCGCGGTCATCACGTCGAGCTGATCACCGACCAGCGCGGCGCGATGCTGCCGGTGACCTTCGAAGGCGTGCCGGTCCATGTCCTGCCGGCCGGCCGCTTCGAGCGCGATCCGCGCAGCTGGATAAAGGCGATCCGCGCGACGATCGACGGCCGGCGCCAGGCGATCAGCCTCTACCGCAAGCTCCAGCCGACCGCGGTGGTCGGCTTCGGCGGCTATCCGGCGTTGCCGGCGGTGATGGGTGCGGTCGCCACCAAGGTGCCGGTGGTGATCCATGAGCAGAATGCCGTGCTCGGCCGGGTCAACCGGCTGATGGCGCGCTTCGTCGACATCATCGCGACCGCCTATGCCGATGTCGATCGCGTCGCGCCGGCGCAGCGCGACAAGCTGCGGCTGATCGGCAATCCGGTGCGTGCCGAGGTGCTCGCGCTGCGCGACCAGCCCTATCCGCCGCTGACGCCCGAGGGCGTCTTCCGCGTGCTCGTCACCGGCGGCAGCCAGGGCGCCTCGATCCTGTCCGAGGTGGTGCCGGAATCGCTCGGGCTGCTGCCGATCGCGCTCAAGCGCCGGCTGCAGGTCGTCCAGCAATGCCGTCCCGAGGACATCGACCGGGTTCGCGCCGCCTATGCCGCGCTCGAGATCCCGGCCGAGCTCGCGACCTATCTCGACGACATGCCGGAGCGGCTCGGCTGGGCGCACCTCGTCATCGCCCGCGCCGGCGCCTCGACCATCGCCGAGCTGACCGTCGCCGGACGTCCGGCGATCCTCGTGCCGTTGCCCTCGGCGATGGACGATCACCAGACCGCCAATGCCCGCGAGATGGTCGCCGCCGGCGGCGCGAGGATGATCCGCCAGATCCGCTTCACGCCGGTCGAGCTGGGCAAGCAGATGCAGAAGCTCGGCCTGTCGTCCGACGGCCTTACCCGGGCCGCGGCGCGGGCGCGGGAGTGCGGCCGGCCCAATGCCGCGCGCGATCTCGCCGATCTCGTCGAGACGATGGGCGCGGCGCCGCAGGGTGATGTGCTGCCGCTGCGCAAGCGCCCGATCGTCTCAGCCAATCTCCAGGGAGCCGCTGCGTGAGGGGTGTCGCGACCGATATCGGCACGATTCATTTCGTCGGCATCGGCGGGATCGGCATGTCCGGCATCGCCGAGGTGATGAAGAATCTCGGCTATGCCGTGCAGGGATCGGATGTCGCCGACAGCTATGTCGTCCAGGGCTTGCGCGACAAGGGCGTTGCTGTCGCGATCGGCCATCGCGCGGAAAATCTCGGCGATGCCGCGGTGGTGGTCGTCTCGACCGCGATCAAGCGCGGGAACCCCGAAGTGGATCTCGCGCTGGAGCGGCGCATCCCGGTGGTGCGCCGCGCGGAAATGCTCGCCGAGCTGATGCGGCTGAAGTCGACCGTCGCGGTCGCCGGCACCCATGGCAAGACCACCACCACCTCGATGGTCGCGGCGCTGCTCGACGCCGGCGGGATCGATCCGACGGTGATCAACGGCGGCATCATCAACAGCTACGGCTCGAACGCGCGCAAGGGCGAGGGCGAGTGGATGGTGGTCGAGGCCGACGAGTCCGACGGCTCCTTCCTGCGGCTCGACGGCACCGTCGCGGTCGTCACCAACATCGATCCCGAGCATCTCGATCACTACGGCAGCTTCGACAAGATCAAGGACGCATTCGTCGAGTTCGTCGAGAATGTGCCCTTCTATGGCGCGGCCGTGCTGTGCCTCGATCACCCCGAGGTGCAGGCGATCATTCCGCGCGTGCGCGACCGCCGCATCGTCACCTATGGATTCTCGGCCCAGTCCGACGTGCGTGCGGTCAATGTGACTCCGATTCCGGGCGGCAATCGTTTCGAGGCGCAGGTCCGCCAGCGCGACGGCGCGGTGCGATCGATCGAGCATATCGATCTGCCGATGCCGGGCCGCCACAATGTCCAGAACGCGCTGGCCGCGATCGGCGTCGCGCTGGAGCTCGGCATCGAGGACAGCGCGATCCGTGATGGCTTTTCCCGCTTCGCCGGGGTCAAGCGCCGCTTCACCCGCGTCGGCGAGGTCGACGGCGCGGTAGTCATCGACGATTACGGCCATCATCCGGTCGAGATTCGCGCGGTCCTTGCCGCCGCGCGCGAGGGCGTGACGGGCCGGGTCATCGCGGTCGTCCAGCCGCATCGCTATTCGCGCCTCGGCGCGCTGATGGATGAGTTCCAGAGCGCGTTCAACGATGCCGACATGGTCTATGTCGCGCCGGTCTATGCCGCCGGCGAGGCGCCGGTGGACGGCGTCAACGCAACCACGCTGGTCACCGGGCTGAAGCGCCGCGGCCACCGCTCGGCCCAGGAGATCGCCGGTCCCGAAGAGCTCGCCAGCCAGCTCGCAACGGTCGTCGAGCCGGGCGATATGATCGTCTGCCTCGGCGCCGGCGACATCACCAAATGGGCCGCTGGCCTCGCCGATGCGATCGCCAGCACGCGCGCGATCAAGGCAGCCGAATGACCATGGCCGCCGCCCGCCTTGACGATGATGCGTTGCCGCCGTTGCGCGGCGACGTCGAGGCGCGTGGCTCGCTCGCCGACTTCATCTGGTTCCGCACCGGCGGCGCCGCCGAGTGGCTGGTGCGGCCGGCCGACCTCGCCGATCTTTCCGCCTTCCTCGCCGCGCTGCCGCCCGAGGTGCCGGTGCTGCCGGTCGGGGTCGGCTCGAACCTCATCGTCCGCGACGGCGGCGTGCCGGGCGTGGTGGTACGCCTGCCGAAATCATTCGCCCGGGTCGCGGTCGAGCCGGGCAATCGCATCCGCGCCGGCGCGGCGGCGATGGGCATCACCGTCGCCAGCGCCGCGCGCGATGCCGGGATCGCCGGCCTCGAGTTCCTCCGCGGCATTCCCGGCACGGTCGGCGGTGCGGTGCGGATGAACGCCGGCGCCTATGGCCGCGAGGTCTGCGATATCCTGATCGAGGCGGTGGTCGTGCTGCGCGACGGCACGGTCGAGACCTGGCCGGCGGCGCGGCTGGACTATGCCTATCGTCATTCGGCGGTGCCGGCCGGCGCGGTGGTGGTCGAGGCGTTGTTCGCAGGGACGCCAGGCGACCCTGCGGCGATCGGCGCCGAGATGGACCGGATCGCCGCCGAGCGCGAGGCGTCGCAGCCTTTGCGCTCGCGCACCGGCGGCTCGACCTTCGCCAATCCGCCCGGCCACAAGGCCTGGCAGCTGATCGACGCCGCCGGCTGCCGCGGACGCCGGCGCGGCAATGCCCAGGTGTCGGAGAAGCACTGTAACTTCCTGCTCAATCTCGGCGGCGCGACCAGCGCCGATATCGAGGCGCTGGGCGAGGAGGTGCGTGATATCGTCCGCGATCACAGCGGCATCACCCTGCGCTGGGAAATCGAGCGCGTCGGGGTGCGGTCATGAGCGCGCCGCTGCATGTCGCCGTGCTGATGGGCGGCTGGTCGGCCGAGCGCGAGATCTCGCTGATCACCGGCAATGGCGTTGCCGACTCCCTGGAGCGGCTGGGCCACCGCGTCACCCGCATCGACATGGCGCGTGACGTCGCGCTGCGCATCGCCGAAGCCGCGCCCGATGTCGTGTTCAACGCGCTGCATGGCACGCCCGGCGAGGATGGCACGGTCCAGGGCATGCTCGACCTGATGGGGCTGCGCTACACCCACAGCGGCCTCGCCACCTCGGTGATCGCGATCGACAAGCAGCTGACCAAGCATGAGCTGGTCGCGCTTGGCATCCCGATGCCGTCGGGCAAAGTGATCCCCAGCGCCAGCCTCTACGAGGCCGATCCGATGGCGCGGCCCTATGTCGTCAAGCCGGTCAACGAGGGCTCCTCGGTCGGCGTCGCGATCGTCACCGACGACAGCAATTACGGCAATCCGATCGGCCGCCAGGTCGAGGGACCATGGCGCCATTACGACGAGCTGCTCGCCGAGCCGTTCATCGCCGGTCGCGAGCTGACCGTCGCGGTGCTCGGCGACGAGGCACTGGCGGTGACCGAGCTGATCCCGACACGCGGCTTTTATGATTATGACGCCAAATATACCGATGGCCTGACGACCCACGTCTGCCCGGCGGAGATCCCGCCGGACGTCGAGGCGGCGGCGCTCGACATCGCGGTTCGCGCGCATGTCGGGCTCGGCTGCCGCGGCGTGTCGCGGGCGGATTTCCGCTGGGATCCGGATTACGGCGTCGATGGACTGTACCTGCTCGAGGTCAACACCCAGCCGGGGATGACCCCGCTGAGCCTGGTGCCCGAGCAGGCGCGTTACCGGGGGCTCGACTATGACAATTTGGTCGGCCGGATATTGGAGGCAGCACAATGAGCGGTCCGGCGACAATCCGGCGCGGCAGCACGTCGAGGCGGGGACGCGGTCCGACCCGGCGGCGCGGCGTCCAGCGCCCCGTCATCCGCACGCCGCAGCGCGTGCGTCAGGCACTGGTGCGGATCCCGATCTCCGCCGAACAGGTGCGGCGGGCGTCGCGCATGCTGGGGATATTGTTGCTCGCGGTCGGGGCGATTGTCGCGCTGATCGTCCTCCAGGTCCCGCAGATGATCGGCAATGCGCTGGGCGAGGCCGCCGGGAAGGCCGGCTTCGTCGTCCGCTCGATCGAGATCAAGGGCATCAAGCATATGGACCGGCTGCCGGTCTACGACGTCGCGCTCGATCAGGAATCGACCGCGATGCCGCTGGTCGATCTCGATGACATCCGCGCGAAGCTGCTGAAGTTCGGCTGGGTCCAGGACGCCCGGGTGTCGCGGCGGCTGCCGGATACGCTGGTCGTCGACATCGTCGAGCGGACGCCGGCGGCGATCTGGCAGAACCATGGCAAGCTGATGCTGATCGACAAGGACGGCGTCGAGCTGGCGCCTGTGCCGGTCGACAAGATGCCGGATCTGCCGCTGCTGATCGGCCCGGAGGCCAATCGCCGGACGGTGCAGCTCAACCGGCTGCTCGAAGCGGTGCCGGGGATCAAGCCGGTGCTGGCCGGCGCGACCTGGGTCGGCGGCCGCCGCTGGAACTTCGAATTCCAGTCGGGTGAGACGCTGATGCTGCCCGAGGGCGAGGACCTTGCCGCCAAGGCGCTCAAGAAGTTCGAGCTGCTCGACCGGAACGCCCGGCTGCTCGGCCGCGGCTATGTTCATTTCGACATGCGGTTGTTCCCGCAGCCGATGTACGTGCGCGTATCCAAGGAACCGGGACGACAAATTCAGAGCACGGTGACGGCTCGGCCGGTGTGACAGGGAAGGGGCAATAAAGAATGACGCCTGGACGGGGCGAGCGGATCATCACCGCTCTCGATATCGGATCTTCCAAGGTCAGCGCGTTGATCGCGCTGGCGTCGCCGGAGGGCGAGCTGCGCGTGCTCGGCACCGGTCAGCGCGAGAGCCGCGGCGTCAAGCGCGGCTTCGTCGCCGATATGGAGAAGACCGAGAGCGCGATCCGCGAGGCGGTCGACCAAGCCGAGCGCATCGCCGGGGTCAATGTCGAGGACGCCTGGGTGAGCTTTTCGGCCGGCGGGCTCAGTAGCCAGATCGCCAATGTCGAGGTCGAGCTCGGCGGCCATCGCATCGAGCAGGATGACGTCGATTATCTGATGGCGGCGGGTCAGGCCTCGATCGATCCCCAGGGTCGGACCATCCTCCACGCCCAGCCGGCGCTCTACACCATCGACGGGCTCGGCGGCGTCAAGAAGCCGATCGGGCTTCACGCCGACCGGCTCGGCGTCGACATCCACGTCGTTGCCGCCGAGACCTCGCCGGTCCGCAACCTCGACCTTTGCGTGCGCTCGGCCCATCTCGGGGTCGAGGCGATCGTCGCAGCACCGGTCGCGACCGGCACATCCTGCCTTAGCGACGAGGAGCGCGAGCTCGGCGTCGCGCTGGTCGAGATGGGCGGCGGGGTGACCAATGTCTCGCTGTTCGCCGGCGGCATGCTGGTTGGCCTGACCTCGATCCCGATCGGTGGCGCCGACATTACCGACGACATCGCATCGGCCTTTGGCACCCGCCGCGATCTCGCCGAGCGGATGAAGTGCTTCCACGGCTCGGCGACGATGAGCCCGCGCGACAATCACGAGATGATCGAGGTCGCGCCGCTGTCGGGCGACGAGGATGGCTATGAGGCGAGTCGCATCACCCGCGCGCAGATGATCGGCATCGTCCGTCAGCGCCTCGATCAGATCTTCAACCAGATCGCTACCGCGCTAGCTGAAATGGGCTTTACCGGTCCGATCGGGCGCCAGGTCGTGCTCACCGGCGGCGCCTCCGAGCTGAAGGGACTCGCCGATTACGCCCAGGGCGTGCTCGGGCGCGCGGTACGGATCGGACGGCCGCGCGGATTGACCGCAATGCCGGATGCCCATTCCGGTCCGGGCTTCTCGACGCTAGGTGGACTCGCGCAGTTCGCCGCGGCCGACCGGATCGACCTCAGACGGCTCACTTCGCCCCATACGGTGGTCACCCGGCCGGCCGGAAACAGCATATTGCGGCGGCTGATCACGGCGGTGCGAAGCGGCTATTAACTTTTCGTCTCGGAGCTTAACTTTTTGCGTGCGCACGAGACTCGGTTAGGGCAGAAAGACCGTGGAGCGCAGCGTTCGGCGACGCTGGCAGGAGATCTGGCATGAGCATCGAGTTCCTTCGGCCCGAGGTGAACGAGTTGAAACCGCGTATCAGCGTTGTCGGCGTTGGCGGTGCGGGCGGGAACGCGGTCGCGAACATGATCCAGTCGGGGCTGCAGGGGGTCGACTTCGTCGTCGCCAACACCGATGCCCAGGCGCTCAACTCCTCGCCGGCCGAACGCCGCATCCAGCTCGGTGCGCGGATTACCCAGGGGCTTGGCGCCGGCGCCCGTCCGGAGATCGGCCGTGCCGCTGCCGAAGAGGCGATCGAGACCCTCGAGAACGCGCTCGACGGCGCGCATATGTGCTTCCTCGCCGCGGGCATGGGCGGCGGCACCGGCACCGGCGCCGCGCCGGTCATCGCCAAGGCGGCGCGCGAGCGCGGCATCCTCACCGTCGGCGTCGTCACGAAGCCGTTCGCCTTTGAAGGCAACCGTCGGATGAAGGCGGCCGAGGCCGGCATCGACGAGCTGCAGAAGCACGTCGACACGCTGATCATCATTCCCAATCAGAATCTGTTCCTGATCGCCAATCCGAACACGACCTTCAAGGAAGCGTTCCAGATGGCCGACCAGGTGCTGCACCAGGGCGTCCGCGGCATCACCGACCTGATGGTCATGCCGGGCCTGATCAACCTCGACTTTGCCGACGTCCGCTCGGTGATGAGCGAGATGGGCAAGGCGATGATGGGCACCGGCGAGGCCGAGGGCGAGAACCGCGCCATCGAGGCGGCCGAGAAGGCGATCGCCAATCCGCTGCTCGACGGTGTGTCGATGCGCGGCGCCAAGGGCGTGATCGTTTCGATCACCGGCGGTGACGACATGCGCCTGATGGAGGTCGACGAGGCCGCCAACCATATCAAGGATCTGGTCGACCCCGACGCCAACATCATCTGGGGCTCGGCGTTCAACAACGATCTGCAGGGCACGATCCGCGTGTCGGTGGTCGCCACCGGCATCGATGCCGATCACACCTCCGACTCCGCCTCGAGCGAGGCGGCGCCGAAGCCGTTCGCCTTCTCGACCTCGCGTCCGCGCGCTTCGGCGCCGGTCGCAGCACCACCGCCGGCCCCTGTCGCCGCGCCCGAGCCGGCGCCGAGTGAGCCGAGCCCGCCCGAGGCCAGCGCCGCGGCGCCGGTCGAAGCGGCTGCACCACCGCCGCCGCCCCGCGTCAACGTCGGCGCGCGCGGCACGACCAGCGCCGCGACCGCGCGCCGGGTGCAGTTCGAGGAAGACGAGCTGCAGCTCAAGGAAGACAATATTCTGGCCCCGCCGGTCCAATCCAACCCGGTTGCCCCGCCGGCGGCCGAGGAAGCGGATCAATGGGCCAGCGCCGATCAGCCGCGCGCCGCGCGAACCGGTCGGGAGGGCGGCACGCTGTTCGAGCGCATGTCGAGCATCGCCCGCGGTGCCAAGGGCCATGCCGAGCCGCCGCCGGCCCCGGGCCGCGAGCGCAGCGATCCGCTCGACATACCGCGCTTCCTCAACAAGCAGAACAACCAGTAGTCTTCTCGCCAGTCTAGGGTGGTCGGGGCGGGCGGCGACGCCCGTCTCGTCGGCGCACGCCGTCACCCGGACGCGGAACATTGCCTGGTGGCTATGCCTCGCGAGGCGCGGCGGCTAATGACTGCCCGGAACAATGAACCGTCGCACCGATTCTTTCGCCCGCCCGATCATGGCGTTGCTGCTCGCCGCGTCGAGCCTGGGGATGGCGGCCCACGCCGCTAATCGTTCTGCGAGCGACGAGATCGGCGACGTAGATCAGCTCGGCCTTGCCCAGCAGGCGGTCGCGCGTGGCGACAATGCCGAGGCGCTGTCGCGTTACGTCCGCGTGCTGGCGAGCCGGCCGCGCGACCTGACCGCGCTGGTCGGGGCGGGCAATGCCGCGGTCGAGCTGGGCGACTTCTCGGCCGGCCTTGCCTTCTTCGGCCGGGCGGAGGAGGTCGATCCCCGCAACGGCCGGGTCAAAGCCGGGCTCGCTTCGGCGCTCGCCCAGACCGAGCAGCCGGGCGCTGCGCTCAAGCTGTTCGACGAGGCGGTGTCGCTCGGCGTGCCGGAGGCGGAGATCGCCGGCGATCGCGGGCTCGCCTGGGATCTGCGCGGCAATCCGCGTCGCGCCCAGCGCGACTACGGCGTGGCCCTGGCGACCAAGCCCAACGACCATGAGGTCACCATGCGGCTGGCGCTCTCGCAGGCGATCAGCGGCGATCGCGAGGGCGCGCTGAGAACGCTCGAGCCCTGGCTGCGCCAGCAGGATCAGGGGGCCTGGCGCACGCGCGCCTTCGTGCTGGCAATCAGCGGCGACACCAAGGGCGCCGCGCAAGCCGCATCCGCGGTTCTGCCGCAGCCGCAAGCCGATGCGATGACACCTTTCTTCGCCAAGCTCGCCTCGCTCAATTCGGCGCAAAAGGCGATGGCCGCCAACTTCGGCTATCTGCCTGGCGATCAGCCGCGGGCGGTGCAGCGCGCCCTGCCGGCGAGCAGCGCGATGGCGGCGGCCGATGCGCGCGGCGGGGCGGTCCTGGCGTCGCGAGATGCAACGCCGCGCAGCGTGGCGCCGGTCGCAGCCCAGCCCCGCGCAAAACCGCCCGAGCCCAAACCCGTGGCCGCGCCGGTCGTAACGGCGGCGGCTAAGCCGACGGTGGCTCCCCCGCTCCCGCCGATGCTGCCGGTGGTCGCCGCCCGTCCGATTGCCAAGCCGGCACTGGCGGTCCCACCGGCGCCGCCGACGACCCAGATCGTCAGGCCCGCGGCCACGCCGGCCAAACCCGTCGCGGTAGCCGCCGCGACGGTGGCCAAGCCCGCGCCTGCCGCCAGACCGATGCCGTCCGCCGACTCGATCGAGCGCGATCCGAAGGTCGCCGCGGTCATCGCCGACAGCGCTAAGCCCGCCGCGCCGCGGCCGGCCGTCCTCGTCGCGGCGGCGGACCGCCCCGCCGCAGCAGCGCCGCGCGCCGCGCCGGCGCCCGTGGCCGCGCCATCACGGCCAGCGCCAATCATCACGCTGACGGACGCGGATCTCGCCGAGCTGCGGGCACAGACGGCGGCCGACGCCGAAGCCGAAGCGCAAGCCGATCGCGAAGTGGCCGCCCAGGCGGCGCCCGCCGCGCCGGTGGTCAAAACCGCGCCAGCGACCGCCCGGGCCGAGGCTCCGGCAAAGCCGGCCGGACCAAAGCCGCTCGAGACGCGCGCGAAGCTGGCCGAAGCGCCGGCCAAACCGGCGTCGACCCCCGCCAAGCCGGTCGAGGCGCGACCGAAGCTCGCCGAAGCCCCGACAAAAGCGGTGGAAGTCAGGCCGAAGCCGGTCGACAGCGCGGCGAAGGCGGCGATCGCCAGCGCAAAGGCAGCTGAGACGCCGGTCAAGGCGTTGGAGCCGAAGCCGGCCAGCGCACGCGTCAAGCTCGCCGAGACGCCGGTCAAGGCCAGTGAGGCGCCAGCCAAGACGGTTGCGCCCCGCCCGGTCGAGCCGAGCCGCACGCCGCCTGCGACCAGCATGAGGGTCGCCAAAGTGGCGCAGCCCGCGCCGGTCGCGCCGCCGCGTCCGGTTCGTCCCTTGCCGTTGTCGAAGGACGTTGCGCGGACCTTCGCCGCGCTGCCGCGCGGCAGCGCGCTCTCGGCCGATCTTCCGGTCGACAAGGTCGTCCCGGCGGCGAAGGCTTCGCCGAAGAAGGTCGAGCTCGCCGCCAATGACGATGATGTGGTGCCGGCAAAGCTGCGCAAGCCGGCCGGCGACAAGGCGAAGGCGGACGCTGTCGATACCGAGAGCGCGAAACCGACCAAGCTCGCCCAGAATGCCAAAGACGCCAAGGCCGCGCGAGAAGCCAAGGCTGCCCAGGCTTTGAAGGATGCGCAGGCTGCCAAGGATGCTCAGGCCGCCAAGGCGGGCAGGGAAACTCAGGCGCTGAAGGACGCCAAGACGGCGCGGGAAACCAAGGTCGCGCTGGCTGCCCAAACCATGAAGGATGTGCAGGCAGCCAAGGCGGCACGAGAGGCCAAAGCCGCTCAGGCCGCGAAGGATGCACAGGCGCTGAAGGATGCCCAGGCGGCCGAACAGGCCCGCGTGGCCAGGGAGGCGCGGGAAGCCAAGGCCGCCGAAGCCGCAGCCAAGGCGGCCGAAGCCGCCCGTGCCGCCAAGGAAGCGAGGGAGGCCAAGGCCGCTGCCGCCGCGCAGGCGCTCAAGGACGCGCAGGAGGCCAAGGCAAAGGCTGCTCAGGCGGCCAAGGAAGCTCAGGCCGCGAGGGAGGCCAAGGCCGCCGAGGCCGCCAAGCAGGCGAGAGAAGCCAAGGCCAAGGAGGCGCAGGCGAGCAAGGAGAAGGCGGCCAAGGCTGCGGCTGTCGACAGCACGACCAAGCCCAAGGCTGGGGGCGAGCGCTATTGGGTGCAGGTCGCCGGCGGCGCCAACAGGGCCGATCTCAACAAGGCCTGGGCCAAGCTGAAGTCGGGTCCGGCCGGCTCAGTGCTGAAGGGGCGGTCCGCCTCGACGTCGCCGTTGAAGGCGACCAATCGCCTGCTGGTCGGACCGTTCGCCGACAAGGACGAGGCGCAGGGCTTCATCAACAAGCTGGCCGCCCAGGGCACCTCTTCCTTCCATTTCGTCAGCGCGGCGGGCCAGAAGGTCGACAAGCTGCAGGGCCCGTGAGCCTCGCGCCCTATGCCTGCCATCCGGCGGCAAGCCGTGGCCGGCTTCATGCTGAGGGCGACGTACCACGCGGCCCACGCGACGCCTTTCAGCGCGATCGCGACCGGATCATCCATTCGATCGCCTTCCGCCGGCTGCGCCACAAGACGCAGGTGTTCGTCGCACCCGACGACGATCATGTGCGGGTGCGCCTGACGCATAGCCTCGAGGTCGCCCAGATCGGCCGGGCGATCGCTCGCGCGCTCGGCCTCAACGAGGATCTGACCGAGGCCTTGTGCCTGGCGCACGACATCGGCCATGCGCCCTTCGGCCATGCCGGCGAGGATGCGCTCGATGCGGCGATGCGCGGGGTCGGCGGCTTCGATCACAACGCCCATACGCTGCGCATCCTTACCAGGCTGGAGACGCCCTATCCGCGCTTCGCCGGCTTGAACCTCAGCTGGGAGGTGCTCGAGGGCCTCGCCAAGCATAATGGTCCGGTGGCCGATCCGCCCTGGGCGCTGGCCGAGGTCGACGATGCCTTCCCGCTCGCGCTCGACAGCATGCCGTCGCTCGAAGCCCAGGTCGCAGCGCTCGCCGACGACATCGCCTATGACAATCACGACATCGATGATGGCCTGCGGGCCAGGCTGTTCACCCGCGACGAGATTCTCGCCGTGCCATTCGTCGCCGAGAGCTGGCAGACGGTGCGGCAGCGCTTCGCCGAGATCGATCCGTCGCGGCTGATCGGCGAGCTGGTGCGCGATCAGATCGGCCGCATGGTCAACGGCCTGCTCGACGAGACGCGCCGGCGGGTAGCGGACGTGACCAGCGTCGCCGAGGTTCGCGCCGCCGGCCGGCCGCTGGTCGCGATGCCGGAGGGAATGCTCGCGGGCCAGCAGGCGCTCAAGCAGTTCCTCCACGACCATATGTACTTTCATCCCGCGGTGCTGGCGCTCGGCGAGGATGCGGCGGAGACCGTCTCCGCGCTTTACGCCGCCTATCGCGACGACCCGCTGCGCCTGCCGCCGGAATGGCGCTATACCGGATCGGATCCGGTTGCTGCCGGCCGCCGGATCGGCGACTTCATCGCCGGGATGACCGACCGTTTCGCGCGGCGTGCGGCAGCAAGTCTGCTGGGCCATGATGCAGGCGCGAGTATTGAAGGTTAACGCGCCAGCAACCAGTTACGACTACTTCGTAAATGCTCTATGGCGCGGCTTCTCCCGCAGAAGGTTGAATTCGTGACGCTCCACGCCCGTTTTGCCGAGGAAATCGATCAGATTCTCGACGCCCTGGAGGCCGGCGGCGAGCTGCCGGCCGGGCTCGATCGGCGCGGCGTCGCGGTCGAGCCGCCGCGCGACCCGAGCCATGGCGAGCTGGCGACCAATGCGGCGATGGTGCTGGCCAAACCGTCGCGGCGTTCGCCGCGCGAGCTGGCCGGGCTGATCGCGCCACGGCTCGAGGAGCTGCAGGGCGTCGCCGCTGCCGAGATCGCCGGGCCGGGCTTCATCAATTTGCGCCTGTCGGCCGATGTTTGGCGCGACGAGCTGCGGACGATCCTCGCCGAGGGCGGCCGCTACGGCCGCTCGACGCTCGGCGCCGGCGAGCGGATCGACGTCGAATATGTCTCGGCCAATCCGACCGGGCCGATGCACATGGGCCATTGCCGCGGCGCCGTGGTCGGCGACGCACTGGCCAATCTGCTCGATTGGGCCGGCTGGGACGTCACCCGCGAATATTACGTCAACGACGCCGGCAGCCAGGTTGATACGCTCGCCCGCTCGGTCCACCTACGCTACTTGGAAGCGCTCGGCCGCGCCATCGGCGCGATTCCCGAAGGCTATTATCCCGGCGACTATCTCGTGCCGGTGGGCGAGGCGCTCGCCGCCGAGTTCGGCGATCGTTATGCCGACGCGCCTGAAAGCGAATGGCTCACCCTGTTCAAGACGCGCAGCGTCGGCATGATGATGGATCTGATCCGCGACGATCTCGCGCTGCTCGGCATCCATCACGACGTGTTCAGCTCGGAAGCCGCGCTGCAGGCGGCCGGCGAGGTGGATTCGGCCTTCGCCCAGCTCGAGGGCATGGGTCTGATCTACGAGGGCGTGCTCGACAAGCCCAAGGGCGAGGCGGCCGAGGATTGGGAGCCGCGGCCGCAATCCCTGTTCCGTTCCAGCCAGTTCGGCGACGACGCCGATCGCGCGCTGAGGAAATCTGACGGCAGCTGGACCTATCTCGCCGGCGACGTCGCCTATCATCGCGACAAGCTGAAGCGGGGCTATCCGCAGCTGGTCAACCTGCTGGGCGCGGATCATGGCGGCTACGTCAAGCGCATCCAGGCGGTGGTCAGCGCGCTCAGCGATGGCAAGGTCGCGCTCGATTGCCGGCTGGTGCAGATGGTCCGGCTGTTCCGTGCCGGCGAGCCGGTCAAAATGTCGAAGCGGGCCGGTACTTTCGTCACCCTCGCTGATGTCGTTCGCGAAGTCGGCAAGGATGTCGTCCGCTTCATCATGCTGACCCGGCGGTCGGATGCCCAGCTCGACTTCGACTTCGCCAAGGTGGTCGAGGCGTCGAAGGACAATCCGGTGTTCTACGTCCAATACGCCCATGCCCGTTGCCATTCGCTGGCGCGGCGCGCGGCGGAGGCGGGCATTGTCGCCACGGGCGAGCCGGAGCTTGGCCTGTTAAGCAGTGACGAGCTCGCCCTGGTGCAGCTGGCGGCGCAATTCCCGCGCACCGTCGAAACTGCCGCGACAGCCCATGAGCCGCACCGAATCGCCTTTTATCTCGGCGACTTGGCGGCGGCCTTCCACGCCCATTGGAACAGCGGCAACGATGATCCGTCGCGCCGCTTCATCGATCCGGCCCGGCCGGCGTTAACGCAAGCCAGACTGGCTTTAGCGCGCGGGATCGGGCAAGTTATTAACAATGGCCTTGCCATAATCGGGGTCGTTGCAGTCGAGGAGATGCAGTGATGGCCGAGCGATCTGGTCCTGGTTACGCGAGCAGCAACGAGGATCGGCTGCCTTGGCTCGAGCCGGTCGAGGACGACGCCGCGGACTATGCCGTGCCGCGCAGCCGGCTGGCCGGCGGCGTGATCATCGCGCTGGTCGCGATCGCGGTTATCGTCGGCGGCCTGTTCTGGCTCCGCCAGCCACGCCCGCAAGCATCCGAGAGCGGCGAGATCGCGCTGATTTCT
>Ga0207667_10000427_pt1 | contig 56780 bp, 50 predicted proteins | sample KBSCornC52_FD_184301 | JGI IMG/M metagenome (GOLD analysis project Ga0207667, IMG submission 184301) | Corn rhizosphere microbial communities from Kellogg Biological Station, Michigan, USA - KBS Corn C5-2 (SPAdes) (version 2) | ecosystem: Host-associated > Plants > Roots > Rhizosphere > Soil ... | reverse complement strand
ATGTGCGAATCGCTGATTTGCATGAAGCTGAACGTCGCATCCTTTACTGCATCGCCTGCTGGATCGGCATCGCGCTCGCCGTTCAGCATGCGCGCTTGCAAGACGCCTCCATGCATCGTCCACAGCGTGCCTGCGCCGGCCCACGCCATGCATTGGAGAAAGCGGCGGCGGTCCGTCGCTGGGTGACCGATACGGTCGTCATCGTGGTCCATCGTCTTCTCCTGCGAAACGAACATAAATTCGTGCCCGTGCACCGAGCGGCATGCGTAGGACCGCAGTGCCGGTCTCGCCATGCATTACCGGGCGCGCAGGCTGAAAATTCCCGCTGCGTGTTATCTCTTTGCAGTTCGGGCGGTTCGTTGGAGGTCTAGGAGGGAGAGCGCAGGGATAGGGAAGGCGGAAGGCTGTTCGTCGAGCGATGCGCCCGTTGTTCGTCGATGACGCCTCGCGCTCGAAGTCGACGATGCCTGATCGGGGACCGACTTGATCGTTACTTCGCGTGCGTGGCGCTGGCGGGCGGCCGCCGGACGATTGGATCGCGCGGTGGCTTCTGGGGGCGCTTGATCGGCATATTGTCCGGGTTGTGGGCGCTTACTCCGCTCGCGGGCGGCTGCGGTCGCTGAACCATCGACGCCCCGACGTCTGTGGCCGGCGGCTGCGCCCAAGCGAGCATCGCGCCGCCCATGCCTGAGCCGGCAAGCACCGCAATCGCGGTGGCGCGCATCAGCCTTCGATCGATTGCCGTCACGGGATACTCCTTGGCGTAGAGATCGCCTTTCGGGTGATTACCCCTAGCGTGCAGCAATCGAAAGGCCTGGTCCTAACGCTTTTCCGATTCGCGCGGCACCGCTGCGCCGATGGCATCGCGCATCTGCGCGCCTATCTCGAACGAGCGCAAACGCGCTGCGTGATCGTAGATCTGACCCGTTAGGATCAACTCGTCGGCTTGCGTTTGCGCGATGATCGATTCGAGTGCCGCGCGCACGGTCTCGGGGCTGCCGACGGCCGAACAAGCCAGCGCATGCTGTACGCGCGCCAGCTCCATCTCCGATGCCTCGATCCGGTCCACCGGCGGCGGCAATTGGCCCGGTGTGCCGCGCCGCAGCGCGATGAATTGCTGCTGCAGCGATGTGAAGAGCCGCTCGCCTTGCTCGTCCGTCTCGGCGGCGAACAGGTTCACGCCCACCATCGCATAAGGCTTGGCGAGCACGGCCGATGGGCGAAACTGCGAGCGGTAGACATTCAGCGCGGTCAGCAGATGATCGGGCGCGAAGTGCGACGCGAATGCGAACGGCAGGCCGAGTCCCGCGGCTAATTGCGCCGAGAACAGCGACGAGCCTAGCAGCCAGATCGGCACATTGAGGCCTGCACCCGGCACGGCGCGCACCGTTTGCCCGGCCACCGGTTCGGCGAAATAGCGCTGCAGTTCGAGGACGTCTTCAGGAAACCGCTCGCTGCTGTCGTGCAGGTCGCGCCGCAGCGCGCGGGCGGTCGTCTGATCCGTGCCGGGCGCGCGGCCCAGGCCCAGGTCGATCCGGTCGGGATAGAGCGACGCCAGCGTGCCGAACTGCTCGGCGATCACGAGCGGCGCGTGATTGGGCAGCATGACACCGCCCGAGCCGACACGAATCGTCTTCGTGCCGCCGGCGATGTGGCCGATCACGACAGCCGTTGCGGCGCTCGCGATACCTGGCATGTTGTGATGCTCGGCGAGCCAGAAGCGGCGGTACCCCCAGCGCTCGGCGTGCTGCGCGAGGTCGAGCGAATGGCGAAAGGCGTCGGCCGGGTGCTGGCCGAGCGGGATGGGAGCAAGATCGAGTACCGAGAACGGAATCATCATGGGCGAGCGGGGCGGGGACATCGGATGCATGCGTGCATGGGCGTTGTCCTTCGGCCGACGGCAAGGAAAAGAAGAAGGCATTGTGCCAAACGCCCGCAATCATCGCTGACAGCGGAAAAGAAGCCCTGCGCACGGCAGGGACATGCCCCTTGAACGCGGACAGCAAGCCCAAAGGCGTGAGATGGCTTGGCTTGGCGAGGCGCCCGGCGCTGGGCTAAGCGGCGACCCGGGGGAAGCCGAACACACTGCCTTCTCCAAAAACCAGCCGATTCCTCTATCGCGCCGCTGTCTAGGCACGGATATTCGCCCTTCGACTGATTATCGCGTTGCGAGGCGGAGGATTGACGTGGAGATTGCGCCAAACATGTTTGCCGGCGTCCGTTGGGGGCGCTTGGTTTTGGGGGTAAGCCTCACCGCAGTGCTGGCTTTGAGCGTGCACGCCGTGATGCTGCAATGGCTTCATGTGCCGTATCCGGATGCTTCGGTATTCGATTCGGCACTCCCTGATTGGCTCAACGATGCGGTGATGCTGTGCGCTGCGGTTTGGCTCTATCGCTGCTTGCGGGCGCGGGCTACCGCGCAGCCTGTCGCGCTTCGTTTCTTCGTCCTGTTCGGCTTGCTGTTTTGTTTGAACGAAACGCTGAGGGGGGCCTGGATGAACGGCTATTGCGTGACACGTTCGTGGTCGGAGCGAGGGGGGGTGGGACTGATCTCGTGCGTTCACGGGGTGGTGAATTTTGTTCTCGTGGCCGGCTTCGCGGCAGGCATTGGCCGGCTTCGGCATAAAGGGTGGCAGTGCGCGGCAGTCATCGTCGCGACATCGCTATTGGCTTTCCTCGTCTCGCCGTCGTTGACCGCGATGGATGCGGTGATTCGCGACGAGGTGTCCCGGTGGGTATCCCTGGACCTTTGGTGCAAGCTGCCCTACGGGATGGAGGTCCTCATCCCGGCCTACCTGACGTTTCTCGAGCCGGTTTTTGCTAGTTTCGTTTGCTTTGCGCTGGTTCGTCGGCATTTGCCCGGTGGCCTTTTCAGCCAAGCGGCATCGTTTGCGCTGCTGCTTCTCGCGTTGAAGAGGCAGTTGTTGACGTCGTTTCTGTATGCGGCGTTCGCGCCCGGACCGGTACTAACAGCGCTGGCCAGCATGGGGCAGTTTTCGTTGGAAGCGGCCGCGCTGGGGCTGTTGACGGCGTTGAGCTGGCGCTATGCGCGCGCGGATTTACCGTCACGGACTTCGGCGTGGTGGTGAACGATGCGATCGTGCTTGAGGTTCACGACGATGAAATTGCTTCGTTCAGTGCAGCGACTTCGGATGCCGAAGCAGAGGTCGTTTCCGACACAACTACGCGCAAACTGCTCTTGATCGAATCGCTAGCCTTTAAAGATGGCAATAAGTGGCGTGTACACGACGGCACGGCCACCTTCCATGCGTCCATCGAGGACAGGGAATTTCTTGACGAGATTGACGCGGGCGAGCGGTTCGGGAAGGGCGATGTGCTGGTCGTCGATTTGCGGCAGGTGCAGAGCATTGTCAGTGCGAAGCTCGTCAACGAGTCGATCATCGTGAAGGTGTGGGAGCATCGTCAGCCCTTGCAACACAGTTTGCTGTAACCGATGACGGCTTCATCCGAAGCCACGAATACGTCCGCCGACTCGTTCGTGACCGCGCCACTTTGCGGTTGATCGAGGGTTTTCCCTAGCTCGCCTCTCCCCAAGAAACCCCAAAAAGAGATGGGGTGCCCTCCTTGAATTTGCCCGGGTCGGTCCATATAATTAGCACTCGCTGCACGTGAGTGCTAACAAGTTTCCGTGCGGGCTGCCTTTGATGCGGCCCTACTTTCAGCGTCCTTTAGTCTCAAATCCAGAAAGGAGTATGTATGAACCTTCGTCCTTTGCACGATCGCGTCATCGTGAAGCGTTTGGATCAGGAAACCAAGACTGCCTCGGGCATCGTCATTCCTGAAGCCGCCGCCGAAAAGCCGGATCAAGGCGAAGTGCTCGCGATCGGACCGGGCAAGCGCAACGACAAGGGTGACCAGATCGCGCTCGACGTCAAAGTCGGCGATCGCATCCTGTTCGGCAAGTATTCTGGCCAAACGGTCAAGGTCGACGGCCAAGAACTGCTGGTGATGCGCGAAGAAGACATCATGGCGGTGGTTCAGAAGTAAATCCCGCCTAGGTCACTATTCCACAGAGATTTCAAGGAGTTACAAGATGGCAGCTAAAGACGTCGTATTCGGCGACATCGCCCGCGCAAAGATGGTTGAAGGCGTGAATATCCTGGCGAACGCAGTGAAGGTCACGCTGGGCCCGAAGGGTCGCAACGTTGTCCTCGAGCGCAGCTTCGGTGGCCCGACGGTCACGAAGGATGGCGTGTCGGTCGCTAAAGAGATCGAGCTCGAAGACAAGCTCCAGAACATGGGCGCGCAGATGGTCAAGGAAGTCGCTTCCAAGACGAGCGACAACGCCGGCGACGGTACGACGACGGCCACCGTGCTGGCTCAGTCGATCGTGCGCGAAGGCATGAAGTACGTTGCATCGGGCATGAACCCGATGGATCTGAAGCGCGGCATCGACAAGGCCGTGCAAGCCGCCGTGGAAGAGCTGCGCAAGATCAGCAAGCCTTGCACGACGAGCAAGGAAATCGCGCAAGTCGGCGCGATTTCGGCGAACAGCGATTCGTCGATCGGCGATCGTATCGCTGAAGCCATGGACAAGGTCGGCAAGGAAGGCGTGATCACCGTCGAAGACGGCAAGTCGCTCGCCGACGAACTCGAAGTCGTCGAAGGCATGCAATTCGACCGCGGCTACCTGTCGCCGTACTTCATCAACAACCCGGACAAGCAAGTCGCCGTCCTCGAAAACCCGTTCGTGCTGTTGCACGACAAGAAGGTGTCGAACATTCGCGATCTGCTGCCGGTGCTCGAGCAAGTGGCCAAGGCTGGCCGTCCGCTGCTCATCATCGCTGAAGATGTCGAAGGCGAAGCGCTCGCTACGCTCGTGGTCAACAACATCCGCGGCATCCTGAAGACGGTTGCCGTCAAGGCGCCTGGCTTCGGCGATCGTCGCAAGGCGATGCTCGAAGACATCGCGATCCTCACGGGTGGTCAAGTGATCGCCGAGGAAACGGGCCTGACGCTCGAGAAGGCCACGCTGCAGGAGCTGGGTCAAGCCAAGCGGATCGAAGTGGGCAAGGAAAACACGACGATCATCGACGGCGCAGGCGACGGCAAGAACATCGAAGCGCGCGTGAAGCAAATTCGCACGCAAATCGAAGAAGCAACGTCCGACTACGACCGCGAAAAGCTGCAAGAGCGTGTCGCGAAGCTGGCCGGCGGCGTGGCCGTCATCAAGGTCGGTGCGGCGACGGAAGTCGAAATGAAGGAAAAGAAGGCACGTGTCGAAGACGCGCTGCACGCTACACGCGCGGCCGTTGAAGAAGGCATCGTTCCTGGCGGCGGCGTGGCGCTGATCCGCGCTCGCATGGCGATTGCCGGCGTGAAGGGCTCGAACGCCGACCAAGACGCTGGCATCAAGATCGTGCTGCGCGCGATGGAAGAGCCGCTGCGTCAGATCGTCATCAACGGCGGCCTCGAGGCTGGCGTGGTTGTCGCCGCGGTTGCGGAAGGCAAGGGCAACTACGGCTTCAACGCCGCGACGGAAGAGTACGGTGACCTGGTGGCAGCCGGTGTCGTCGATCCGACGAAGGTGACGCGTACGGCGCTGCAAAACGCAGCTTCGGTCGCAGGCCTGCTGTTGACGACGGACGCTGCTGTTGCCGAACTGCCGAAGAAGGAAGCGCCGATGGGCGGCGGTATGCCCGGCGGCATGGGCGGCATGGGCATGGACATGTAATTTCGGTTCGCCGAAACGACAGGTTGGGCGCGCCGCAAGGCGCGTCCTCCAGCCAATAAAAAAACCTCGCAGCGATGCGAGGTTTTTTTATTGGGTGCTCGGGCGACGGACTTCTCTGGCAGGTGAATCCTGCTGCTCAATTAACGCGAGCGCATGTTGAACGCAGTCAGGCCCCGCAAAAGCTTAAGCCCGCGTGGGCTTCTGCCGCGGCGCGTAGGTCCCGATCGGCGGCGGCGTTTCGGCTCCTTCCTCCTCGCGCGCCCAAAAGAAGCGATCCGGCAAATACCCACCCATGCCCGGGCGAAACGCCTGCCGCACGGCCTGATAGAGATATTCCTGCGCTTCGCGCACCGCCTCCGCTGGCTCTTGCCCGTTGGCGAGCAGCGCGGCGATCGCGGCCCCGAGTGTGTCCGTGATCCCCATAATCCGATGCTGCGGCCAATCCCATAGATCCTGGCGCACTTGGCCTTCTTCGCTAAACAGCGTATTGACGAGCCGATGCGTGCCCGTTTGCGTCGACAGCACATACTCGGCGCCTTGCGACAGCAAATGCGCGATCGCTGTGTCCAAGTTCGGCGCTTCGGCCTCGCCGTCGGGCTGCGCGAGTGCAAGGAGCGTCGCGTGATCGGCGACGAGGACCGTGGTTTGCGGCGCAAGCAAATCGGCAATCGACTCGCGCAATTCGTCCGCGGCAAGGACATGCTCGTCGTCCACGGTGAAATCGGGCGCCAGAATGAGCGGAATGCCGTCGTAGTCGGAAACGACCTCAGCGATCGCGGCGACCACCTCCGCGCGCGTGGCGGCGCCGATCTTGAAGGCGGCAATCGGCATGTCCTCGAGCAGCATGCGCGCTTGCGTCGCGACCACTTCAGGGTCCAGCCCCGTCACTTCATCGCAGCTGGCCGAATCGCGCACCGTGTAGCCCGTGAGAACCGATACTCCATGGCAACCCATGCTGGCGAGGGTGAGCAGATCGGCTTGCAGGCCAAAGCCCCCCGTGGGGTCGGACAAGCCGAAGGTCAAGACGATGGGAGGAGCGGCATTGGACATGGAATGGAGCGTTATCGTAAAAATGGCGGGCGGGCCGACCGGCCCGCCTGCGCGGTCGCCTCATTATGCGGCTTTATTTCGTCCGATGGCACGCGCGAGGCCGCGGGCTCTGGCATGCCGGCGTGCCGCATGGCCTGCGAGGCACGCGCGAGCGGCGGGCGTCGAGGGCACAGCGCCCCGATCCCCTGTCGTGCATGCCTAGCCAGGCCTGCCACAAAAACGGTACCATCATGGCTCTTCGATCAACGGATCTTTCGACGCGATACAAGAATGGAATATAGAAGCTGGATGTGCCTGATTTGCGGCTGGATCTACGATGAGGAAGCCGGTCTGCCCGAAGAAGGCATCGCCCCGGGCACGCGCTGGGAAGACGTTCCGATTAACTGGACGTGCCCTGAATGCGGCGCGCGCAAGGAAGATTTCGAAATGGTTCAGATCTGAACCCGCCAGCGCGGCTGGGCCATTGGCCTTGAGCCGCCTGGCCTCTCAACGACCCCATGACATCCGTCGATTCGCCAAGTCTCCAAGCCTTGCCCAACCCACGCGGTGGCGCGGTGCGCGAAGCCGAGGCTGCGGTCGCCGAGGCCCAGCGGGCCAGCGAAGCCCAGATTGCCGTTGTGGGGCCACTGCTGCGGGCCGCGCAAGCGCTGCGCGAAGCGGGCTGGCTCGCCTCGCAGCGCTTCACCGACGTACTCGTGCTCGCCTCGCCGTTCGCGAACGGCGATTTCTTGCCGCGATTTCAGGCGGCGCTCGCCGATTTCCATGCCGCACTCACGCGTCGCAACTTGCGTGAGCTCGCTTGCTCGCCCGTGCTCTTTGCCCACTATCGCGAACTGAACGCGGAGGTGGCGCACCATACTCAGGGGTACGTCGTCGCGTTCGAGGATCTCGCACTCGCGGCTCGGCCGATCGCGCCGGCTACGCTGCGTATGGGCTATACGTCCGCGCTGCCGGGCTTGCGCGCGCGGTACGAGCAGGCGCTGCTGCCCGTATTGAAGGGGCACGACGGCGCCGGCGCGGCGCTCGAGGAACTGGACGGCTGCGTGGCCGAACTGGCCGGCCCGGATACGTACGATGTCTGGCGGCTGGCCAGTGCATGCGCACGCGCACTGCGCGTGAGCGGCCGCGCGCAGGCGGGCGAGCCCGAAGCCAAGCGCTTTTACGCGCGCTGCAATTTGCTGCTCGCCGAGCAAGGGCAGGGCCATGCGTTGGCGCCGCGCTCGTTCGTGCGCGCCGCGTTAGCGCTGTTGTGGCGCGATTACGCGCTCTACGGCGCCTCGGCCGAGGACGCTGATGCGGTCGCCCTGCTCAACGATTACGGTTTGACCGTCGATTGGCACGTTGCCGCCACGCAGTCATCGGAGGCCGCGTGGGAGCAGGGCGCCGTCCAAACCGACGCGGCGGCTGGCCGGGGCGCGGCCTTGCGCGAGCTAGGGGTGGTATCAGTCAACGTCTACGCCTACGAGGACTTCCTGCAAACGGCCGATGCTTCGATGGCGACGCTGGAAGTCGCCTCAGACGCGGCGTTCGCCGGGGCATCCCCCGATGCGCTGGCCGCCGAACACGCGGGGCAGGCGGCCTATCGCTTGGGCGCCGCCGCCCACGCACTGGGTCTCGGCCATGTCGCGCTGCTGGCGGAGGCGCTCGGGCTCGCATGGCGACGCTACGCCTATGCGGCGCGCACCGGGTTGCCGCAGTCGGCGCCGGAGCGGCGGCCGGTGGAGCAGGCCGGCGAAGCGCTGCGCGCGATGCTCCTGCGCGTCGCGGCGGGCGTTGCGCCCCCCGATTCGGCCGTGCCGCTCGCGCTGTTGACCCAGGCAATCGAGCGGGCGGTACCGGCCAACGGTGCGGCGCGCGCCTCATCCGCTTCTTAAGATCCCACAACCCATCATTCGCCCGTTGGCGGCCCGCTGCGCAGGGCGCGTGCGGGGTTCGTCGAAGCCGCCAAACCATCGGGACAAGCACCGCTTGCGTGATAGAGTGCGAGAAACGTCTTTACGGCCCGCGCGGGACGGGCGCCAACGCATGCGCCAGGTCCGGCGGGCCCGCAGTGAGTGCCGGGAATTGGCACGCACGTGCGGCGTCCAACATGCAGCGTCTTTGCTAAAATCCGAACCATGCCTAACAGTAACGATCGCATCAATCTGACGAATCAGTTCCTGATCGCCATGCCCAATATGGCGGATCCCACTTTTTCAGGGACTGTGGTCTACCTTTGCGATCACAGCGAGCGCGGTGCGCTCGGCCTCGTCATCAATCGGCCGACCGACATCGATCTCGAATCGCTTTTTACCCGCATCGATCTGAAGCTCGAGATCGAGCCGCTGCTCCATGTTCCCGTCTACTTCGGCGGCCCGGTGCAAACCGAGCGTGGTTTCGTACTGCATGAGCCCGTCGAAGGCAGCGCTTATACGTCGTCGATGGCCGTCACGGGCGGCCTCGAAATGACGACCTCGAAAGACGTTCTCGAAGCCGTCGCGAGCGGCAAGGGCCCGCAGCGGTTTCTGCTCACGCTTGGCCACGCCGGCTGGGGGGCCGGGCAACTCGAAGACGAAATTTCGCACAACGGCTGGCTGACGGTCGAAGCCGATCCGAAGATCGTGTTCGATATACCGGCCGAGGAGCGCTTCGAAGCCGCGTTGGGGCTGCTCGGCGTCACGCCGTCGATGCTTTCGGGCGACGCAGGTCACGCATGATGAAGCCGGTCGGGCGTGAGGCGACGCTGCTTGCGTTCGACTACGGCGAAAAGCGCATCGGCGTGGCGGTCGGCAATGCGCTGACGCGCCAAGCTCGTGCGCTTACCGTCGTGCCCAATCGCAATCAAGTGTTTCGGTTCGAAGCGGTGAGCAAGCTGATCGGCGAATGGAAGCCGGATGCGCTGGTCGTCGGCCTGCCTACCCATCCGGACGGCACACCGCACCAAATGACGCAGCTTGCCAAGCGCTTCGGCAACCAGTTGAACGGGCGTTTCAATCTGCCTGTCGATTGGGTCGACGAGCGCTATAGCTCCGTAGTGGCCGATCTTGATATGCGCGAAAGCGGCATGGGCGTGGCGATGCGCGATGCCGAGGCCGCTCGCATTATCCTTCAACAGTATCTGGATGGGCTTTCCGATGACTGGCATTGATGCCGAAGCGGCCTACGGGACGCTGCTTGCGCAAATTCGCGACGCCTACGGCGCGTCGTTCGAGGCCGAGGACGGGCCTGTGCTCGCCGGCATCTACAGCGGGGGTGCTTGGCTCGTGCAGCGCCTCTCGGGCGATTTGGGCGCCACGGTGTTCGGCGTCGTGAATGTCTCGCTGCATCGCGACGATTACGCCAAAAAGGGATTGCACAGCCAAGCCAGCCCCACTTCGTTGCCGTTCGATGTCAACGACCGGCGCATCGTGCTCGTCGACGATGTTCTGCATACCGGCCGGACCGTGCGCGCTGCCATCAACGAGCTGTATGACTATGGGCGCCCCGCTGCGATCGAGCTGGCCGTATTGGCGGAGCGCAGCGGCCGCGAGATGCCGATCGAAGCGCGTTTCGTCGGCATCCATGCAGAGGTCGATGTCGGCGCGACGCTCGTGCTCGAGCAAGGGCCCGACATGCGCTTGACGTTCCGCACCGAAACCCACGGCGGCTGAACGGTGCGCCGAGGTTACCGCCCTTGTTTTGCAACGCCCCCGGCCTGCGGCACGCGCGTAAGCGCTGTGTCCGCACGCGTGCCGTGCGACGCGTCTCGTCTATCCACGTTTGAATTCGACCGACCATGAACACCGCCACCCCGGGCCCTGCCGATCACGGCGGAGAAGCCGCACCTGCCGAGCGTTTCCGCTACGGTTTCTTGAAAGGCAACCCGCAGCTCACGAAGAACGGCGAGCTCAAGCATCTGCTCACGATCGAAGGGCTGCCGCGCTCGATCGTGACGCACATTCTCGATACGGCCGAGCCGTTCGTGAGCGTGACCGATCGCGAAGTGAAGAAGGTGCCGCTGCTGCGCGGCAAATCGGTCTTCAATCTCTTCTTCGAAAACTCGACGCGCACGCGCACGACGTTTGAAATTGCGGCCAAACGCCTGTCGGCCGACGTCATCAATTTGAACATCAATGCGTCGTCGACGAGCAAGGGCGAATCGCTGCTCGACACGATCAACAACCTGTCGGCCATGCATGCCGACATGTTCGTCGTGCGTCATGCGTCGAGCGGCGCGCCGTATCTGATCGCCGAGCACTGTGCACCGCACGTGCATGTGATCAATGCCGGCGACGGGCGCCATGCGCACCCCACGCAGGGGCTGCTCGACATGTACACGATCCGTCATTACAAGCGCGATTTCACGAATCTGCGCGTGGCGATCGTCGGCGACATCCTGCACTCGCGCGTGGCGCGCTCCGATATCCACGCGCTCACGACGCTCGGCGTGCCCGAGGTCCGCGCGATCGGCCCGCGCACGCTGTTGCCCGGCGGCTTGGAAGAGCTCGGGGTGCGCGTCTATCACGATCTCGACGCAGGCCTCAAGGATGTCGACGTCATCATCATGCTGCGGCTGCAGAACGAGCGGATGAGCGGTGCGCTGCTGCCGTCGGCGCAGGAGTACTTCAAGAGTTGGGGGCTCACGCCCGAGCGTCTCGCGCGTGCGAAGCCCGATGCCATCGTCATGCACCCGGGCCCGATGAATCGCGGCGTGGAAATCGATTCGCAAGTGGCCGACGGCCCGCAATCGGTGATCTTGAACCAGGTGACGTTCGGCATCGCGGTGCGCATGGCCGTGATGAGCATCGTGGCCGGCAACAACGCGTAAAAGAACAAGGGCAGCGCATGAAGATTCATATCCAAGGCGGCACGGTGATCGACCCGGCCGCGGGTACCGAGCAGCGGGCGGACGTTTTCATTGCCGACGGCAAGATCGCCGCGATCGGCGCCGCACCGGCCGGCTTTAAAGCCGAGAAGACGATCGATGCAAAGGGGCTTTATGTGGCACCGGGCTTCGTCGATTTGTCCGCGCGCTTGCGCGAGCCCGGCTATGAACACAAAGCAACGCTCGACTCCGAGATGGCCGCCGCGGTAGCGGGGGGTGTCACGACGCTTGCGTGTCCGCCCGACACCGATCCGATTCTCGACGAGCCGGGCCTCGTCGAAATGCTTCGGTTTCGCGCGCGTAATTTGAACCGCGCGCATGTTCATCCGTTAGGGGCGCTGACGGTCGGCTTGAAGGGTGCCGTAATCACCGAGATGGTCGAGTTGACCCAAGCCGGGTGCATCGGTTTTACGCAAGCCGACGTACCCATCGTCGACACCCAGGTGCTGCTGCGCGCGTTGCAATACGCGAGCACGTACGGCTATACCGTGTGGCTGCGGCCGCAAGACGCCTATCTTGCGAAGGGCGGCGTGGCGGCGAGCGGTGCGGTCGCCTCGCGGTTGGGTTTATCGGGCGTGCCCGTGGCGGCCGAGGCGATCGCCTTGCATACGATCTTCGAACTGATACGCAGCACGGGTGCTCGCGTGCACTTGTCGCATTTGTCGTCGGCGGCGGGCGTCGCGCTCGTGCGCGAGGCGAAAGCCGAAGGCCTGAGCGTATCGTGCGACGTCAGCGCGAATCACATTCATCTGATCGACGTCGATATCGGCTACTTCGATTCGCAATATCGGCTCGATCCGCCGTTGCGCGGGCAGCGCGACCGCGAGGCGATTCGCGCGGGGCTGGCCGACGGAACGATCGACGCGATTTGTTCGGATCACACGCCTGTCGACGACGACGAAAAGCTCCTGCCGTTCGACGAGGCCACGCCCGGTGCGACCGGGCTCGAGTTGCTGCTCTCGCTGACCATCAAATGGGCCGATGAAGCGCGGCTGCCGCTCGCGCGGGCGCTCTCGCGCATTACGGCTGAGCCCGCGAAGGTTTTGCGGCTGCCCGTGGGGCGTATCGAAGCGGGTGCGGCGGCGGATATCTGCGTGTTCGACCGTCAGGCTTTTTGGCGCGTCGAGCCGCGTGCGCTCAAGAGCCAAGGGCATAACACGCCGTTTCTCGGCTATGAGCTGCCTGCGCGCGTGCGGGCGACGATCGTGGCCGGGCACGTGGCGTACGAGCACGCGTAACGCGCGCGAATACGGGAGCGACCGCGATGAAGGTGACCCTCGTCAAGCTGCGTCTCGTGCTGCATCTACTGCATGGCGTGTGGATCGTCGCGACGCGTTATGGCCGTTTGCCGGAGGCCCGCAAGCGCGAACTCAACCGTGCTTGGTCACTCAAGCTGCTGCGCCTCGTGGGTATGCGCCTCGTGGTCCATCACGACGACCGGCGGCTCGACCGTGGCGCGCTCGTCGTCGGCAATCACATTTCGTGGGTCGACATCTACGTCGTCAACGCATGGCGGCCTACGCCGTTCGTCTCGAAGGCGGAAGTGCGTCAGTGGCCGGTTGTCGGGTGGCTCGCGCATCGGCTCGATACGATTTTCATCCATCGGGAGAAGCGCAGGGATGCGCAGCGCGCCATGCATGACATGGCGGTGCGTTTGGAACAAGGCGGTCTCGTGTGCGTGTTTCCGGAAGGCACCACTTCCGATGGTCTCGCGCTGCTGCCGTTTCATGCCAACTTGCTTCAGGCCGCAGTGTCGGCGCAATGTCCGGTGCAGCCGATTTGCTTGCTGTATGAGGATGGCGAGGGGCGGCACTCTACCGTGCCGGCTTATATCGGTGAGATGACGCTCGGGCAATCGCTGGATGCAGTGCTGCTTGGGGGGCCGTTCACGGCGCATTTGTATGTCGGCGAGCCGATCGAGCCGACGGGCGACCGGCGGGCGCTGGCCGCGAAGGCGCGTGAGGCGGTGGCGGCGGGGCTGGTGGCGTTGCAGGGATCACTCGCCGCGTCCGCTGCCTGCGCAGTCACTGCAATCGACTTGGACCAAGGTGCGGTCGCTGGGGTTTGCGGCGAGCCTGACAGCGGATAGACGGTTGCCCCACACGCAGCCTGAATCGAGTGCGATGAGGTTGTCGCGCAACATGAGGCCGAGGGCGGCCCAGTGGCCGAACACGACGGTGATGTCGGAGGTGCGCCGCCCTGGGGCGTCGAACCACGGCACTTGCCCGGGCGGAGCGGACCCCGGCCCCCCGTTTGCCGCAAAATCCATCGTGCCGTCTGGGGTACAAAAGCGAAGCCGCGTGAAGGCGTTGAATGCGACGCGCATACGCTCTTTGCGCTTTAGTTCGGGTGACCAGCGGCGCGGCTCGTTGCCGTAGAGGTCTTTGAGCGTTTGCTTCCAGTCGGGGCCGCGCAAGGCGCGCTGCAATTCGTCGGCGAGTTCGAGCGCTAGTGAGACGTCCCATTGCGGCAGCACGCCGGCGTGCACCATCAGCATGCCGTTCTCGAAGTGCGCGAACGGACGGTGGCGCAGCCAATCGAGCAGTGGCTCGGCGTCGGGCGCGCCGAGGATATCGGCGATGGTGTCGCTGTTTTTCATCGCGCGGATGCCGGCGGAAACCGCGAGCAGATGCAAGTCGTGATTGCCGAGCACAGCGTGCGCGCGTGTGCCGAATCCGGCCACTTCGCGCAGCATGGCGAGCGAATCGGGTCCGCGGTTGATGAGGTCGCCGGCAAACCAGAGGGGGGTGTCGGGCCCGAGCGCGAGCGCGGCGAGTAGGCGCTGGAACGGTTCGTGGCAGCCTTGGAGGTCGCCGAAGGCGACGGGGGAATTGCCGTTGACAGGACGGTTCATAGTGTTGACGGCCGGGTGATTGATAAGTTGAGGCAAATACGCCACGCTGGGGCGGTGAGTCGGATCGTGGAACGGATGTGACACTTTTTGAAGTTCGAAGAATCCGCCCGCAGGCTATATAATTGTGAAGTTTAACAATCTCGATCCTCTCCCCTTGGTAGGAAACTCATCCATGATCCTGGTGACGGGCGGTGCCGGCTTCATCGGCGCGAACTTCGTGCTCGAGTGGCTGCATCATTCAGATGAGCCGATCCTCAACGTTGACAAGCTGACGTACGCGGGCAACCTAGGTACGCTAAAGTCATTGAGGGACAATCCGCAGCACATGTTTGCTCAAGTCGATATTTGCGACGGGCCGGCAATCGAGGCGCTATTCGCGAAGTACAAACCGCGCGCTGTGGTGCATTTCGCCGCAGAAAGCCACGTAGACCGCTCGATTCATGGTCCTGCCGAATTCGTTCGCACGAACGTCGTCGGCACCTTCACGCTGCTGGAAGCGGCGCGTAGCTATTGGAGCGGCTTGAGCGGTGGGGACAGCACGGCCTTTCGTTTCCTGCATGTGTCCACCGACGAGGTATTCGGCTCCCTTTCTGCGACGGACCCGCAGTTTTCCGAAACCACACCGTACGCGCCGAACAGCCCGTACTCAGCAACGAAAGCCAGCTCAGACCACCTCGTGCGCGCCTATCACCATACATACGGGTTGCCGGTGCTGACTACGAATTGTTCCAACAATTACGGCCCTTATCAGTTTCCGGAAAAGCTCATCCCTTTGGTGATCGCCAATGCGTTAGCGGGAAAACCGCTGCCTGTCTACGGTGACGGGCAAAATGTTCGCGACTGGCTCTACGTGGGCGATCATTGCGCCGCTATTCGTGAAGTGCTCGCTCGCGGCAAGCTCGGAGATACCTATAACATCGGCGGGTGGAACGAGAAGACGAATCTCGAGGTCGTGCATACCCTATGTGACTTGCTTGATCGCGCGAAGCCCAAGGCGGCAGGATCCTATCGCGATCAGATTACCTACGTGACGGATCGCCCTGGCCACGATCGCCGTTATGCGATCGACGCGCACAAGCTTGAGCGCGAGCTTGGATGGAAACCGGCGGAAACGTTCGAGACGGGTCTCGCTAAGACTGTGCGCTGGTATCTGGAGAATCAAGAGTGGGTGAACGAAGTCGCGTCCGGCGAGTACCGGAAGTGGGTCGAGACCAACTATGCGCAGCGCGCGTGAGGAATAATCATGGCGCGTAAGGGCATTATTCTGGCGGGCGGTTCGGGTACGCGGCTGTATCCGATCACCCACGTCGTATCGAAGCAATTGCTGCCGGTATACGACAAGCCGATGATCTACTATCCCCTGTCCACACTCATGGTGGCAGGCATCCGAGATGTACTGATCATTTCGACGCCACAAGATACGCCGCGTTTCGAAACGATGCTCGGCGACGGTAGCCAGTGGGGAATAAACATTCAATATGCGGTGCAGCCATCGCCGGATGGACTCGCACAGGCATTCGTCATTGGTAAGGACTTCGTCGGCAACGATCCGTCTGCGCTGATTCTCGGCGACAACATCTTCTATGGGCACGATCTTGCTAAGCAGCTCGAACGGGCGAATGTGCGGGAGGGCGGTGCGACGGTGTTCGCTTATCACGTGCACGATCCCGAGCGTTACGGCGTGGTGGAGTTCGATGCCGATTTTCGCGCGCTGTCGATCGAAGAGAAACCGGATGAGCCGCGGTCGAATTACGCGGTGACGGGACTTTACTTTTACGACAACCGTGTATGTGATATCGCCGCAGACATCAAACCTTCGGCACGAGGCGAACTCGAGATCACCGACGTGAACTCGCGATATTTGGCGCAAGGCGCTCTCAACGTGGAGATCATGGGCCGGGGCTACGCATGGCTCGATACAGGCACGCACGATTCGCTGATCGAGGCGGCGACGTTCATCGCAACGCTGCAAAAGCGGCAGGGGTTGGTGGTGGCTTGTCCCGAAGAGATCGCCTATCGCCAGCGCTGGATTGACGCCGAGCAGCTACAGAAGCTCGCGACCCCGCTTGCGAAGAACAACTACGGGCAGTATTTGAGGAATCTCCTGAAGGATCAAGTTGCATGGCCATTCAAGTAACCGCTACTGCGCTTCCCGAAGTGAAGATCATCGAACCGAAGGTGTTCGGCGATGCGCGTGGTTTTTTTTACGAAAGCTTTAATGCTATCGAATTCGACAAACAGGTTCAGGCGGGCGTCGAGTTCGTGCAGGACAATCATTCGCGCTCGGCCAGCGGTGTCTTGCGCGGCCTGCATTATCAGATCGAGCACGCGCAGGGCAAGCTCGTTCGTGTTGTCGAAGGCGAAGTGTTCGACGTGGCGGTCGATATTCGCAAGAGCTCGCCGAATTTCGGTAAGTGGATCGGCGTGAGACTGTCTGTAGACAATCACCGGCAGTTGTGGGTGCCACCTGGTTTCGCGCACGGTTTTCTCGTGTTGTCAGAGTCAGCGCAATTTCTTTACAAGACCACCGACTACTGGTTCCCGGAATACGAGCGCAGTCTTCTGTGGAACGATCCGGAGATCGGTATCGAATGGCCGATCGAATGCGAGCCGCTGTTAGCGGCTAAGGATGCTGAGGGCAAGCACCTCGCCGATGCCGACGTCTATGCATGAAAAGGCGGCCCAATGAACGTACATGATGCGAAGAGTAGGATTCTTCTGACGGGAGTAAGCGGTCAAGTCGGCTTCGAGCTGTGCCGTACGCTGCAGGGGCTGGGGCGGGTCGTGACGGTTGATCGTACGCGGTTTGATCTGTCGGATCTCGGTCAATTGCGCGGCGTGATCCGTGAGGTTGAGCCCACGCTAATCGTCAACCCGGCTGCCTATACGGCGGTGGATAAGGCTGAAAGCGAGCCAGAGCTGGCCATGCGGATCAACGGTGATGCGCCCGGCGTAATCGCTGAGGAGGCAAAGAAGCTCGGCGCCGCATTGATCCATTATTCGACGGACTATGTGTTTAACGGTGAAAAGGACGGGGCATATTGCGAGGACGATGTCGTCGATCCGCAAAATGTATATGGCCGCAGCAAGTTGGCCGGCGACCAAGCAATTACCGCCGTCGGTGCGGCTCATCTGATATTTCGAACGAGTTGGGTGTACGGCGCGCGTGGCAAGAACTTTCTTCGCACCATGTTGCGCCTGGGCGCGGAACGGCCTGAACTCAAGGTGGTGGCGGATCAGTTCGGCGCGCCGACTTGGAGCAATACGATTGCTATGCTGACGGCGCATGTGATTTCACAGGCCTATTGTGCCGCGGACAGTACTCAATGGTGGGCGGAGCATTCCGGGACATATCACCTGACGGCGAGCGGCTCAACTTCGTGGCACGGCTTCGCATCGGAAATCTTCAAGCTCGCGAAGCTCGGCAATCAACCGGATGTTGTGCCGATTTCAGCGAGCGACTATCCTTCGCCGGCGAAGCGACCATCGAACTCCAGGCTTGCCGGCGACAAGCTCGAAAGCGTATTTGGGCTGCGCGCGCCGGATTGGAAGGAGGCCCTTGCTTTGTGCCTCGCTGATGGTTGAGCCGGACTTCAGCGCGGGCCGAGCGTATCTCGCAACTTGCCGGATCGTCCGAGCAGGCCATCGGCAATGCCTTTCAGCATCATCCGGACGTCTGGCAAGCGATTTTTTGAAAAAAGAGCGAAGATCCAAAATTTTACGGCGAGCCGCGCGATTTCGTGGATTTTCCAACTGATTGGCACGTAGCTGCGTCGGCACAGGAGTAGCGCGTTGCGGTAGTAGTAGTAGCGACGGATCGGCTTGTGCATGGCTAAGCGAACCACCGCGAGATTGAGTGCCTTTTCGCCGATCGCGTGATCCATCCGGACATCGAATGCGCCGTAGCTCTGGAAGCCGGCCGCTTTGGCGCGTAGGCCCCATTCGATATCGACGTAGTCGATGAAGAGCGAGTCGTCGAGGGGGCCGACCATGTCGATGGCGTGAAGCGGGACAAGAGAGCCTGAACTGATGAGGTAGTCGGCTGTTGTCCACCGTTCGTCGCCAAGAGGATGTTTGCGGCGCGGTACGCCCCAGTTAAATTCGATAAAGGGAAGATGGTGGCCGCGATTGTGTTCGAAGAAGTAAGGCCCAACCTGCGCAACCGGTCCCCGGCTCGCGAGGTCGTTGCAGTAGCCTTCCAGCCGATCGATCATATCGTGCGAGGGTGCGGAATCTTGATCGAAGAGCGCCGCGAATCGGGCCGCGCCGCGCCGGCGCACCGCGTCGACCCCGGCGTTGATGGCGCTGGCGATGCCGACGTTGGCGTGCTGGGGGAGAATCTCGACGGCGTCGCCGGGAAAATGATTTGACCATTCGTTCAGATTCGCCGATCCGTTGTCGATGATCGTGATAGTCCCGACCTGCGGCACGAGCGCGGCGACGAGGCGGCTGAGCGTCGCGATATCCGGTTGATACGTGACGACGATGGCGTCCGAGAGGTTTGACAAGTTCAGCCTGCCTGGCGACAAAAAAAGTGATGGGGAAGCCTGGGCGCGTGGCCGGTACGAGGCACGCAGCATCGGCTTCACACTATGGAATAATTGCGCATTTTCGGTGGGGCAGGCCAAAAACGCAATTCCCCGGTTGGGTGCGCGCAATAGAGTTGACAGATATGACGATTACTCCCGTGATTCTTTGTGGCGGCTCCGGCACTCGCATGTGGCCGCTGTCCCGCAGCGGTTATCCGAAGCAATTTCTTGCGCTGCACGGCGAGCGCTCTTTGCTGCAGCAGACCGTGCTCCGCATCGATGGTTTGGCGGACAGCGCCGCGCCGATGGTGTTGACCAACGAGGAGCAGCGGTTTCTGGTTGCGGAGCAGTTGCGCGAGACCGGTGTGAATGCGCCGCGTATCATTCTCGAACCGGTTGCCCGCAATACGGGGCCGGCGATTGCGGCGGCTGCGGCATTGGCGTTGAACGACGATCCGGACGCGCTTCTCCTTGTGCTCCCATCGGATCACTTCATCGAGAATGCAGAAGCGTTCAGGCAGTCGGTGAAGCGCGCAGTGCCTTACGCGGCCGCTGGCAAACTCGTGACGTTTGGTATCACGCCGACTCAGCCGCATACCGGCTATGGCTATATTCGCCGTGGTGATGACGAGCCGGGTGGCGAGTACGTTTATAGCGTGGCCGAGTTCGTCGAGAAACCGGACCTGGCTCGCGCCGAGTCTTTCTTGAAGACGGGCGAGTACCTCTGGAATAGCGGCATGTTTCTGTTTCGAGCCGGTAGCTATTTGCAGGAGCTCGAGCGGCTCGCCCCGGACGTGCTGCATTGTGTGACCGAATCTGTCGCTCGTTCGCGACAAGACCTCGATTTCATCCGGCTCAACAAAGATTCTTTCGCGCAGAGCCGCTCCGATTCGATCGACTACATGGTGATGGAGGCGACTGAGCGTGCCGTCGTCGTGGCTGCCTCGGATCTCGGCTGGAGCGATATCGGCACCTGGTGCGCTTTGGCTGACATCAGTGCTCGCGATGACAATGGCAATACCTTTCGTGGCGACGTTGTGGCACACGAGAGTAAGAATAGCTTTGTGCGCAGCGAACATCGAATGGTTGCCGTGTTAGGGGTCGAGGATCTTATCGTCATCGAGACCGCCGATGCAGTGCTCGTTGCCGACAAGCGTAGCGCCCAAGACGTAAAGAAAATCGTGGAGTTGCTCAATGCGGGAAGTCGTAGTGAGTCGGAGACGCATCGAAAGGTCTTCCGGCCCTGGGGTAGTTACGAAGGCATCGACAGCGGCGATCGATTTCAAGTCAAGCGTATTGTCGTGAACCCGGGCGCATCTCTGTCGCTTCAAATGCATTACCACCGTGCCGAACACTGGATCGTCGTGCGTGGAACTGCCCGTGTCGTCAACGGAGAGAACACTCGCCTTCTGACGGAGAACCAATCGACCTATATTCCGCTTGGCACGCTGCATCGGCTCGAAAATCCCGGAAAGGTGCCACTTGAGATGATTGAAGTGCAGTCCGGATCTTATCTAGGCGAGGACGACATTGTTCGCTTCGAAGACAACTACGGGCGTACGGAGGGTTGTTGAGTCGCTTCAGCATGATCGCGTGACACAGGGTGTCTTTTCAACGATTTTTGTTTTACAGGCTATATGCTCAGTTTGTTCACGTCTCCCACGCGCTTGATCCGTTCGGTGGTCGAACACCGCCGCCTGATCGCCGCGCTGACCGTCCGAGAAGTGCTGGGCCGCTATCGCGGTTCGGTGCTAGGCCTTTTTTGGTCGGTTTTTCAGCCAGTGCTGATGCTGGCTGTCTACACCTTCGTATTCGGTTTGATCTTCCGTTCTCGCTGGCCGGGGGGCACCGGGTCTAGGTCTGAGTTCGCGCTTGTTTTGTTTTCCGGGCTGCTCGTATTCAACCTGTTCGCGGAATGCTTGGGCCGCGCGCCGACGCTGATTCTAGCCAATACCAACTACGTGAAGCGCGTGGTGTTTCCGCTCGAAATTCTCCCGTGCGTGACGGTTGCGGTCGCATTGTTTCACTTGATTGTGAGCTTTTTCGTGTGGCTGCTGTTCTACGTCATCGCTATTGGCACGCCGTCGTTGGAGGTCCTGCTATTCCCAATTACGTTGCTTCCCCTCCTCTTTCTGTCGCTCGGCATCACATGGTTTTTTTCGGCGTTTGGCGTGTACGTGCGCGACATGGCGCAGGTGACAGGGCTGATCACCACCGTGCTGATGTTTATGACGCCCATTTTCTATCCCGCTAGCGCAATACCGGCGAGATTCCGGACGTTGTGTGAGTTGAATCCTCTCGTGCCGATCATCGAACAAGTTCGCAGAGTGCTGATGTGGCACGAGGGCATCGCGCTAGGTCAATTCGCCGCCGTTTTGTTTTTTTCGTTGGTTGTCTTATGGGTAGGCTTTTCGTGGTTCGAGAAGACGCGTAAAGGATTTGCCGATGTCCTCTGACCTTGCCATTCATATCGAAAACCTGAGCAAGTGCTATCACATCTACGACAAGCCACGGGATCGCTTGCTGCAAATGATTTTCCGCGGTAAGCGCACTTACTTCAGGGAATTTTGGGCCGTACGGAACGTGTCGCTTTCGATCGGCAAGGGTACGACGGTCGCGATCATCGGGCGCAACGGCGCCGGAAAGTCCACACTCTTGCAAATGATCTGCGGCACGCTGAATCCTTCCGCGGGAAGCATCACGGTCAACGGCAAAGTCGCTGCGCTGCTCGAATTGGGCGCAGGCTTCAACCCCGAGTTTACCGGGCGAGAGAACGTTTATCTCGCGGCGACGCTGTACGGGCTGATGCGCGAGCAAATCGATGCCCGTTTCGAAACGATCGCTGCGTTCGCGAACATCGGCGAATACATCGAGCAGCCAGTCAAAACGTATTCGAGCGGCATGTTCGTGCGCCTTGCATTCGCTGTGATCGCTCACGTTGATGCGGACATCTTGATCGTGGACGAAGCGCTGAGCGTGGGCGACGCGTTCTTCCAACAAAAGTGCATGCGCTTTCTACAAGACTTCAAGCAAAAAGGGGGAACGCTGCTGTTCGTGAGCCATGACATGACGGCGGTGAATGCGCTTTGCGAAACGGCCGTGTTGCTGCGGCGCGAAGGCTCGGACTACGTCTATGACATCGGTGCTCCGAAAGAAATCGCTATGGTCTATCTGCGCGATCTATATTCGGATCGAGCGGGGGCCCCGCTTGAAGATCGCACGGCCACGAGCACGAGCAAAATGAAAGGCGACGGTGAGGGGCTGACCGTGCAACGGGCGAACGGACATAGCAGGTATTCCACGGAAAGCGTTGCCCCCGTGCATTATCATGCGTCGGATTTTCGAGCTGATGCAGATGGTTTCGGCCTTGGCGGCGCAACCATTACGTTGACTTATTTCCGGGATGCGTCTGGCAAGAGAGTGAGCGAATTTGAGTCGGACCAAGAGGTGAGTCTTGTCGTCTGTGCAACGGTTAACCGACGGATGGCGTATCCCGCAATTGGTTTTGTACTCAAGGATAAAGTAGGGCAGAAGCTACTGTGCGAAGGTACTGATAGTTACCTTCGCCATCACGCGATTGTGGCTGAAGGCGGGATGGAGGTGGAGGCTGCGTTCAAGATGCGTTTCCCACCCATGATTAGCGGGGACTATTCAATCGATGTCGCCATCGCGGAAGGGCCCGGCGACGACCATGTGCAGCATCATCTTATGTACGATGTGATTGTATTGACCGCGCTCGGGAATAATCTCGTGCATGGCAAGTTTGGTGCGCCATCCTTGTCCGTGTCGTTCGAACTCTACTAAGGACGAGATCGCTGACAATGGAACAAGTCGAAGACAAGAGCAGGCTCGCGACGTCGCGCGATAGCTTCGCGGTGGGAAGTGCGAAGCATGAAGGAAACCCATTGGCTCATTCGCGAGAGTACCTGATCGAACCGCTCGAAGAACCATCGCGACCGGCGCTTCAGGCGCGCCCGGACAGTGTCATCCACATTGTCGTTCCGTTCTACAAGAAGGAAGCGCTGGTTGCGCCGCTGTTCGCTTCGCTCAACGCGATTGTGGATGAGTTGAGCGAAATCCGCGCGAAGGTCTTTTTCTACAATGACAGTCCCGATTATGAACCGCTGCAGGTAGCGCTTGACCGTTGCCGGTTCGACGGCCCGGAGGTCGAGTTCACCGTTATTCGCAACCGCGAGAATCTGGGGTTCGTCGGAACCTGCAACGCCGCGTTTGCAAAAGCCGATCGTGAGCGGGCCGACGTCATCCTGTTGAACTCGGACACGCTAGTATTTCCGGGTGCATTCAGAGAGATACTTGAGGTGAGCCGACTCGATCCGATGATCGGGTTCGTTTCGCCGCGGAGCAATAATGCCACGTTGGCAACGTTGCCACACTCCTCGCTCGATTGTGAAGTGACGCCGCAAGACGGCTACAGGGATTTCAAGAAATACTCTGCCTTCTTGCCGCGGTTCTCCTATACGCCTACCGCCGTTGGGTTTTGTTTCTATGTGCGATGGGCGATCTTCAGCGAGCTGGGGACTTTTGATCCCGTCTACGGCAAGGGCTATAACGAAGAGAACGATCTCGTGTTGCGTGCGAATCGATGTGGTTACCGCGCTGTATTGGCTAATCATGCTTTCGTATGGCACCAGGGCGAACAATCGTTTGCCCACTCGGCTGGCGCGCGCAGCGAGCGAGAAGATAAAAATGCTCCCATCCTTCGCAGTCGTTACCCCGAATATTTGCCGTTGATTCGGGCGCATTTCGCGTCGCCGGAATTTTGTGCGGAAGATCTGCTTGAATATGTAGATCCGAAGACGGGGGACGTCGTCTTCGCTTTTGACTTCTCGACGTTCGGGCCATATTTCAACGGAACGTTCGAGTCCGGCATCAAGCTTCTGGAAGCGGCCGTCCGGACCTGGCCGAAACAGGTGAACATCGCTGTTTATATATCGACCAAAGCGTGGGAGTTTCACGGGCTCGATCGGCTCCCGGGCGTGCGCCGGCTCGATGTTGATGATGAGACGGCCAAGGTAGCCGCGATCGTCCGCGTAGGGCAACCGTTCGAAGTTGAGACTCTTGCGCGGATTATCAGGCGAGCGCCAGTCATTGGCATATTCATGCTGGATACGATCTCGTACGACTGCGGATATCTTTCACTCACCTTCGATCACAAGGTTTGGCGTTATGTGTTCGAATACATCGACGTCGTTTTCACGAACTCGCGTTTCACGCTTGAGCGAATCGCCTTGCGATTCAAACTTGGGCCACGCGTGTTGCGGCGGGTTTCACGCCATTCACTGGACGTGACCGAATATGGCTCTCCGCACGATCGTACGCCGGGCGCCAAGCCCCACATCTTCGTTATCGGAAATCATTTCGACCACAAATTCGTTCGCAAGACGGCGGATGCGGTTGCCGCCGCCTTTCCGGAGCAGAAGGTGGTGGCAGTCGGATACGGCCGGAAGGCATCTCCTTATGCCAATGTTGCCAAATATGAAAGTGGCCACCTGACCAATGAGGTGTTCGAGCGCTTCTATTCGGACGCGGCGGTCGTGATCTTCCCCAGTCATTATGAGGGGTTTGGCTTCCCGATTCTGCACTCGCTTGCGCGAAAGCGGCCTATCTGCGTACGGGATTCGGCCTTGTATCGCGAACTGGCGACCGAAATTGAAGGCGGCGCGGAGAACATCCACTATTTCTCCACTAGTGCTGACCTCGTCGCCCAACTTCGACAACACGACTTGCAATGGATCGAGCCTGTGCGATCCGGAGGCGAGAAGGGAGGGTGGGATCGTTCGGCACGGGAGGTGTACGAGGCGTTGGTGCAGGCCCGTGCGACGGTGACGTATGACGCGTTAGTGGAACGCTTGCGTCGATTTGACGATTTGGCCTCCTCATGCGCCGCAGCGGTTCCGACGTTCGCGAAGCGCGTTGGCTTGCGCGTCGAGGCTATGGTCGACGGTGTTTTGAACCTGCCCGGAGTCAAGCCGTTTGCACGACGTTGCCTGCACGCGTACTCGCGCTTGCGGCGCAATTGAACGGCTTCCCGCGGGCGTACGTTCGGTGTCTGGTTCCAGGCAAAGCATTACAAATGGAGCAGGGATGAAAGTCGTTATCGGTCTGGTCGAACATCTCGCGGATATCGTGGCATGCGAGCCCGTCGCCAGATATCTAAAACTCACGCACCCGGGGTGCACGCTATCATGGGTTGTCAAGGCAGCCTATCGCGATTTGGTCGACAGCAATCCACACATAGATGAAACTGTGGCTGTGGATTGCTTGACCGATTGGATAAAGATCTCGCGGCACGGTACGTACGACAAAGTTATCGATCTGCACTTGAATTATCGAGGCTGTTCCCACTGCGGAATTCCACTCATCAAGACGAAAGGTGACCCTTTCATCAACGCATATGAGTGGTTCGATCACGGGGCGTTGCTTGAGGCGCTTACCATTGGAGCGGGGTTGCCGAAGTTGTCGGCTCCGCCGCGCCTGTATCTGAATGAAAGCCACTCGAGGGCGGTCGATACGCTCGGTCTACCGGAGCAATATTGCGTAATTCATCGCGAGTCCGACAATGAAAAGGACTGGACCGACGACAATTGGCGCGGGACAGCCGAATGGATCACCCGTGAACTGCAACTCTCGATCGTCGAGATCGGCGTCAGCAAGGGGAGAGCATCGCCGCTGAATGGGTGCGCGCGTGACTTGCTCGACAAGACTTCGGTTCTCGAGGCGGCCGAGGTCATCCGGCGAGCCCGGTTCTTCGTTGGCGTGGATAGCGGGCCGGCGCATTTGGCCAGCGCTGTTCGAACGCCGGGGATCGTTCTCCTGGGGCGGATGGGGACTTTCCGACAGTACATGCCTTATACGGGTTTTTATGGCAGCGAAGCGCCGGACGTGAAGCTCGTACGAAACCTCACCGGCCCGGCGCGTGGGCTGTCGCTGCAAGAAGTCGTCGACAATGTGCGGTACGTTAATAACATACTGGACGAGCGGGAGCGAGCCGCCGATGTGTCGTCAACGACGCAGCGAGCAGGCGAAGGCGTACTGCCTGCGTGCGTTGACGGAGAGGCGGATGCGAGGGACCGTCGGGATATTCTCGCATCGCCGTTTTTTGACGGTGCCTGGTATACGATCCAATACCCGGAGATTGAAGGCTCGGCTTGTAGCCCTGTCGACCATTATCTGCTGGTCGGAGCAGCGCGTGGATACGCGCCGGGCCCGGAGTTCGATGGTGCCGCCTATTTTAGGGATCACCGCGACGTTGCGTCGTCGGGTGCGAATCCCTTGCTGCACTACATTCGATTCGGGGAGCGCGAAGGCCGGTCGCTACGGTCCCTGACGAGCGGGGCGGGCGAGCGGCGGACGAGCGCTATACCCTCGAAAACGCCTGCCGGCGGTAATGCTCCTGGTTTGTCGTCGGCGCTCGGCTACGATGGCGAGCGACTCCACTCGGATGAAATTTCGACTGGAGAAATGCCCCGGACATTTGCATTTTATTTACCACAGTTTCATCCCATTGCCGAAAATGACTGGGCGCACGGCAGGGGTTTTACCGAATGGAATAACGTCGTTAAAACCAAGCCCTTGTTCAACGGGCATTACCAGCCGCGAATTCCCGGTGAATTGGGTTACTACGACCTGCGTGCTCCCGAAATCATGGAAGAGCAACTTCGGCTTGCCGTAGAGCATGGCATCACCGGATTCTGCTTTTATTACTACTACTTCCATGGCAAAAAGCTCCTGTACAAGCCGATCGACAACTACGTCAAGTCGAACCTCAAGGCGCCGTTCTTTTTATTGTGGGCCAATGAGAACTGGAGCAAGCGCTGGGACGGTGGCGATAAGGAAGTGATCATCGCGCAACAGCACTCAAGGGAGGATGATCTAGAGTTCATTCGTGGACTATTTCCACTGTTCGAGGATGACCGGTATACAAAGATCGGTGGCAAGCCACTATTGATGATCTATAAGGCCTATCTGTTCCCGGACATGCTTGCGACCGTCGAGACCTGGCGGGAAGCGACGGCGAAACATGGCTTCCCGGGCCTCTACCTGGTGATGGTCGATGACTGGACGCCAGAACCGATTCAGCCGCGAACACTTGGTTTTGACGCTGCATACGAGATTCCCTCGAATGTGATGCCGCCGGAAGTGTTGTTCGACGATCTTGAGTCGCTCGGGTTGCAGAACGATTTCACGGGTCGAGTCGTAGATTACCAAAAGTTCGCGCAGTTCCATATGAGCAGGCCTTTTCCCGAGTATCGGCGTTTTCGGACCGTGATGCTGCCGTGGGACAACACGCCTCGATATGGCTCGCGCGCTATCGTTCATGTCAACACGGTCGGAGAAGGATACAAGCTCTGGCTTTCGCAAGCGATGCTCGATACGTATAGCCGTTACCCAGCGGAGGAACGGATAGTCTTGCTTCATTCATGGAACGAATGGTGTGAAGGCACGTATTTGGAGCCGGACGGGAGATACGGGCGGCGCTATCTGGAACAGACGAAAGATGCCATCGACGACGTCAAGACAGTGTTGACGTTCGGTGGCGGTGAGAAGCACGCTAAGGCATTGGAGTTGCTCAAGCGAATCCAGGTCCGTAAGGATGAAGCAGCGTTCCGAATGCTACAAGCTGCGCACGTCAAGCAAATGGCGCTGGAGCAGGAGAGAGAAGAGTTGCTGCGCGAACTGTCGGTGCTGAAGTCGACTGCCGGCAGAATGCGGCGCAAGGTGGGGAAGTTGTTGGGGTTCTAGTCGGGGCCGTACGCCGCGGCTTGTCCTACCGGCCATTCAATTTTTCAACACACGGCTGCGCTGGTGGGTCTTTACTAGGCCCAACTAAACAAGCATTGTCTTGCCCGAGTTCACCCGCCGATTGAATATTTTTCCGTAATGGTCGTCACCTAATTTACAAAGCCATGTCGAAAATACCGCGGACGCCATAGGAAACGCAGGAAAGGTCGCCGCTCGGCGCGGTAACTCACAATTTTCGCTAATCAGATTGTAAACGCGCTCATGCTCCCATCTACCTGCAATACCAGAACAAAACACAGACCCTCCGTCTCATGGTCGCGAGTACTGCTTTGCATCATAATCGCAGTTGCAATGGTGCCAGTTATTTTTATGGCTCGTTTTTGTTTCACCCATGGGGGTGCCGGTTTTTCGGACGATTACGGATTCTACATCCAATTTTTGGCGAAATTTATAAATGGAAATGCAACACTCAGGGAATTCCTTGAAACTAGCATGCACGGGCCGCACTTTGTGGCTATTCCCTTAGCTATGCGCATGCTAGCACTTCGTCTTGGTTATTGGAGTCCAGGATTAGAGATTTGCGTTTCATTTGTGATTGCGATACTGCGGACAATTTTCCTCTATCTGATATTCGCGACGCGGCTTAATAGTAAAACAGGCCGATGCTCAGTGATTCTGCTTTCCTGTGCTGTCATTTTTGCGCCCGCCCAATTATCGCTGTTCGTCTACGGTGACACCGGTATAACAATGGGCCTAGATAACCTAGGCTTCCTCTTCGGCCTTTGGGCTGTGCTCACGTTTCCCGGTCGTTGGCTGGGAGTCCTACTCGCATGCGGTGCCGCGGTTCTTTCTACTGCATCGTGGGGAGTGGGGGTTTGTTGGCTAGTGCTTTTGGGAACGATGCTCGCCGTCCGATTCCGGGACATAAAGCACTATGCGACATTCATATTCGTAGCGATTGTCGCGCATTTACCAATGATCATCCGCACAATGGTCAGCCACGGTAGCGCTGACGGCGTGGTTTCGCTATTAAATCCAATTTTTATTGTTGGCGCACTGGGTCGTCCAATGAGTCCTGACGTCGACCGCATCGATGTCGAGTATATTGACGGAATTGTTGCCGGCATCATTGGTCTGATACTAGCGTGTACGTTGATAATGATGGAAATAAGAGAGTCTCGACATAGATTGGTGCCGCAAAGGATATTATTACCGTGCATTGCCATAATGACGTATGCATTGTTTTGTCTATATGAAGTGTCCGTCTTCAGAGGGGGGATTGGATCGTGGTACACGGCGCTATCGGGCAATTTTTGGATAGGCTTGTGCGTCCTCGCCCTTTCCTTATTTGATGGCGGCGCGACCAAGCCCGAGCGCGGCAGGACCGCGTGGTCGCGTATCATTGGCGCATGTTCAATCATGATTCTGGCGGGTCTATACCTTCGATCCAATATGTCTTACGACGGCAAGACCCCTTTCTTGAGGTCGCGCTCACTTAGCGCTGACTCATGCATCCGCCATTACGCTAGTTCCCCGACATTCTGTGAGTTGCTCGTCTTCATGTGGCAACCCACCTATGAGTTCGAGTCCTTCAGTAGGTTCTTCGAAAGCACCGAAACGTCGGTGTTTGGGGGACACCAGACGTGGACGCTTCAGGGAGATTTCCCTCTTTCCAACGTCGCGACTTTCGAGCCATCGGCGACGTCTCGCATCAGATGGGCTAAGAATGGCGATAAGCAACACAACGATGTCCCATGGAACTCGCCTGATCATCTTGACATGATTGTTGGACCCGAAGGCAAGCTAAGTTGGTCCATCGACATTCCGAGGTCGGTAACGATGGCGCACTTGAAAACAGAGGTGCTCGGCCAAGGTGCACATATTTCGATAACGACAGATGGCCACACTGGGGCTCTGCCGACGAGCGCTCCCAAAAAGGAAAAGTGGTCGAGCATCGACGTTCCACTGAGCCAATACGCCGGCAAATCGCTTGTGGTCGAATTTTCTAACACGTTAGAGCCGCACACGAATGGTCAGGCCGTCTTCCGCTACCCACGAATCGAAGTTCGAAAGACGCGTAATCCGAGTCGTCCATCTGAGACCTATCGTGGGATTCGCTCGTCAATTCCCACGAATACCGGTGCTTCGAAAAGTTTCCCGCGCAGCACACCGGATGACATGATTGTCGTATCATCGACATGGCTTATCTGGAGCGATATGTATCAGCACGTTTTTTCAGTAAAACCCGAACCGGCTTGCTTGGGCGACTATAAAGCGCTGGAATTTTCCGTCGCTATGCCTTCTACAATCTCAAAGCGCATGCTTAGCGTTGTATTTCATACCAAGCGGACCGACGGCAGGCTGGAAGATGGGCAAGCCGATATTGCGCTCCTCGAGGACAGTTATCTGCACAGTTATAGCTACGATTTGCGTCTACTGAACTTAGACTACGCGAGCAAGATCGAAAGTCTAAGTATCCTTTCTCCCTATGGGGCCGGGAGTGAGGCAGAACGAGATGTTCGTTTCAATATCCGCGACATGCGCCTGATTAGAAAAGGTGATAATGGAACCTTGTGCCAGAATTAAATGAGCATCGCCCGGGCATGCTTGCGCTGAACATGCCAGCGCCGCATAAAGCAGTTACGTCATATCGCAGGAAATCCCATCGACGATAGTCTTGAGCGCCTTCCAGTGGATCGCCACAGAGCGCGGGAGACCCCATCTACATGCCGCGATCTGTAGATTGGCGCATCCTCACATGAGACGACGTGAATCGTCCGCTTCTTCACCGAGGCTTTTCATGCTGTCCTCGAAATTGATGCGCTCTAGTTCAACGACAAGCGGCAATTTCCGCACACGCGTATATATTGCCCCAATATACTCGCCCAGTAGCCCCATGAATAGCATTTGCAATGAAGCAAAAAAGAACATCCCAATCATGATGGGCGCCACGCCCAACTGAAATCGATCCCAGAACAAGAGTTTGGCGACAAACGCCAATATCGCAAGCCCCATGCTCAAGATCGCCATCCCGAAGCCGCCGATGGTCATGAGGCGAAGTGGGACTTTCGAGTGATTCGTGATCCCTAGCATCGCGATGTCGTACAGCGTGTAGAAATTATTCTTTGTTATGCCGCGCTTTCTCTTCGGCTGTTTGAAGGATACCGTTCCGATCGGAAATCCGATCTCACAAACGAGCCCTCGAAAATACGGATAGGGATCGTCCACCTTCTTGAGAATCTCCACCACCGCACGATCAAACAGGCCGGCCCCGGTCGCATTCTGCACCAGAGGCACGTCGGAAATGCGAGCTACGAGCTTGTAATAGACCTTTCGAATGGCAAACATTGCGCGAGATTCTTCACTCGTGGGCTTGGTGGCCAGAACAGTCTTGTATCCCGCTTCCCATTGAGCGATGAATTCCGGAATCATCTCCGGCGGGTCCTGCAGGTCCGATGCGATAAGGATGCAGGCGTCACCGGATGATTGCAAGATTCCATGGAACGGTGATCGAATGTGGCCAAAATTTCTAGCGTTGACGATCAGCTTGATGCGACGGTCCTTCGCAGCCAAGTTCTTGACCTTAGCGACCGTATTATCGGTAGAATGATTGTCGATGAAGATGTGTTCGTAGTGATAGGGAAGTTTCTCCATCACCGCTGCAATGCGACTCGCGAGCTCTTCAACATTGTCTTGTTCGTTAAAGCACGGGGTAACGATGCTGATGGATTTTGCCATATTTGAATACATACTTTTTATTCAAGATGTATGAGAGCGCGGCAATCGGTAAGAGCAAGATGGCGCCGCTCGCATAACTATTTAATCCGAATTGTAGTAGACATTTAATCAGGATGACGTTTATTGAGTAGACGATGCCGTAGACTGCAAAAAAACGGAAAATCAAATGATTCGCAGACGAGCGAAAGACGAGCGCGCCGGTGGTCTTGAAATTGAACACAACCCCGATCGCGGTGGCCAGGAGCAGCGCCAGTGCGTAATGCAGCCCGATCGCTAGCAAGCCCGCAAAACAGCTGTATCCAAACAGCGAGTTGATCAACCCGACCGCTAGAAACCGCATGAACTGTACCGCCATGACGCGACGGAACAGCCCCACGAGTGTCGGCAGGGGTCGCGATTTGTTCATGAAAATAAGATGCCCTTTTGAATCAAGCGGTCCTTTAGGGACGCGGCATCGATTTTATGCTCGTTGAGCAGATAGCTGTAGCTGCCACATTTTTCCGAAAAATGGCTTTCGCTGCCCAGGCGGATGACCCGGGGACGCGCGTCGACCATCTCAGCTGTGATCTCCGCGACGAGCCCGCCTAGCCCCCCAACGGTGGAATGCTCCTCAATCACGATCAGAACGTCCGTCGAGCGCGCGATGTGTTCCAACTGAGAGCGATTGAACGGCGTGATGGATGGTGCGCTCCATACGGAGGCACGGAGGCCCGACTCGCTGACTGTGAGCGCCGTTTTCACCATGGAGCCCGTGGCGATGATAGCGGGGGACCTTCCCTCCTCGTGGCGGACTTCGACCAGATTGCCTACGGGCGCATGAATCGGTCTTTCGTGGATCTGACCAACGTCTGATTTGCCCATCCGGAGATAGACAGGTCCTGCGAACCGCATGGCATGGGCCATGGCGTAAGACATTTCCTCGTCGTCGGCGGGTGACAGGATGTCAATGTGGGGGATCGCTCGCAGGGCCGCGATATCTTCCGTGGACTGGTGACTGCTGCCAAGGCTGCTATAGACGACGCCGGCCCCGTCTCCGATAAAGACCACTGGCAACTGCTCATAACAGACGTCGAGTTTGATTTGTTCCAGGACCCTGATTGGAACGAACGCACTTAGGCCGTAGACGACCGGTTTGAAGCCTGCTTTCGCCAGTCCAGCAGCCATGCCGACCATATTTTGCTCGGCGACGCCCACGTTGATGAATTGAGATGGCACCGCACGCCGGAAGTCATCGAACAGCGCATACCCATGATCCCCGGTCAGGAGAAGAATGTTGGGGTCGTGACTCGCTGCGTGAACGAGAGAGTTGGAAAATGTGCCTCGCATTATTGCTCTTCCAGTTCGATCATCGCGCGTTGGAACGTTTCGGGAGATAACCGTGTGTAGTGCCAAGCGTTTTCATTCTCCATGAACGAAACACCTTTCCCTTTGACGGTTCGTGCGACTATCGCCTTCGGCTGGCCGTTTGCGGTCGATCGAAGCTGGCGCACAGCTTCGTCAAGTGCGCCTTCGTTGTGTCCGTCTACTTCCCGTGTCTCAAACCCGAACGACGTGAGCTTGGCCGCAAGGTTTCCGAGATCGAGGACCTCGCTGGTCCGGCCCATTGCTTGGAAACCGTTCTCGTCGATAATTAACATCAAGTTATCGAGCTTGCGGTGACTCGCGAAAAGCAAGGCTTCCCACATCGTACCTTCGTTCATTTCTCCATCTCCGGCTACGACGTAACAGTGCTGCGCTGTGCCCCGAAGTTTGGCTGCCAACGCGAGGCCAACGCCGATGGGTAGACCGTGTCCGAGTGAGCCGGAAGTAGCTTCACATCCCGGGACGTGAGTGTCAGATAGCCCCTTAAGCCGTGTCCCGTCTCCGAAGTAGCGAGCGAGATCGGAATCCGATATCCACCCCAGTTCGTTCAGGCAAGCGTACTGCGCCATGACACCGTGCCCCTTGCTGAGCACGAAGTAGTCACGTCCCGGTGCGTTCGGGTCCCCGTCAGGAAAGTGCAGATGGTTGCGATATAGAACGGCGCAGATCTCGATGATCGAAAATGCACAGCCGACATGGACAGTCGCACCGGCATAGGCCATTTGCAGCACGCGCTTGCGTAGAGTAGCTGAATTGAACTGAGTCATAACTGGCAATGTGTTTCGCGGAACCATGCAATCGTCTTGGACACCGCAGACTCCAGCGGGGTGAACTGTTCGAGATCGAGGCGCGACCTTGCCTTCTCGGTGTCAGGAAGATAGCGTGCGGGAGGCGAAAGATCCTCGCTTGGTGATTCGGGCCGCGCGAACCGCACTTGTCCATTGTTCCATCGTGAGATCAGTGTCGCGAGTTCACCGATGGTCGTGGGCTGCTCCGAACCCACGTTATACGCCTCGAACGCCTCTCCTTTGACCAGAAGCGCGAGTAGCCAGACGGCCATGTCCGCCCCATAGAGATACGAACGCATGACGCGTCTGTCCCCGACCACCTCGATAGGGCGACCGGCCAGCGTATCACGTATGAAGTGACTAGCAGCGAATTTAGCGTTGAGGGCCAGATACGGGCCTATCAAGGCGAACAATCTGGCAATAACGGGCGCGAGCCCGTGAGCTTTCGCGTGCATATGCACGAGCCACTCCGAGATTCGCTTCGCGTGCCCATAGGCGGCGGCCGGGTCCGCCATCCCCGGTGCGTAAGTCAGGTCTTCGGCAAATGCGGTAAGTTGTGGCGGTTGCGAACCGTACACCGCCCCGGAACTTAGATAGAGGAAGCGCTGCGCGTTCGCACGACTGGCCAAATTCAGCACTTGCTTCGTGCCATCGACGATAGTCTCGTACGCGCTGATAGGGTCCGTGCTGGCGCTCGCGACGTCCGTCGCCCCATGAATGACCATATCGAACCGCCCGGTCAGCGATTCGAGTTCGGTCATGTCCCCTTTCACCAAGTGAACCGACCGGTGTCGAGCCAAGTGCGGCTTCTCGGCGAGAAACGTTTCCGGACGACGCGTCAGAACGTTGAGCGCAAGCCTCAGGTCGAATCGGGCGTCGGCAGAGGTGAGCGCCTCAAGTAACCAACAGCCGACGAATCCCGTTCCGCCCGTGATAAACAGCTGCTTGCCACGAAGCGCTTGCCAGATATCGGCCGCAGTCCGGTCATGAATGGCCCGTAGATCGTCTTGCGAGACACCCTTGGGGCTTCGGCTAGGCGCGTGCACGGTCGAAGTCATCGATCAATCGAAGTTCAGTCCGAAGAACGCTTCGATTTTCTCGACCATGAAGTTCAGCATTTCCGTCGTAAGGCCCGGGTGGACCCCGACCCACAACGTGTCATTCATAACGATATCCGTATTCGTCAGCTCGCCGCTTACTCGATAGTTGCGACCGATCATGTATGGTTGCCGGACCAAATTGCCTGCGAACAGCAGGCGTGTTCCTATCTTGTATTGATCAAGATACGTCACGAAATCCACGCGACGGACCTGTGCGGCAGGGCGAATCGTGATGGGGAACCCAAACCAGGAGGGATCGGAGCCGGGCGTCGCGTCGGGCAAGAGCAGGAACTCCTCGCAGCTCTTCAAGCGTTCTTTCAAGAAGCGGAAGTTTTGCTTTCGGCTCTCTATGAAACCAGATACGCGGTCGAGTTGCGCGAGACCACAGGCAGCCTGCATGTCCGTGATTTTCAGGTTGTAGCCGAGGTGAGAATAAGTGTATTTATGGTCATATCCCTCGGGAAGATCGCCCAACTTCCAGCAGAAACGCTTACCACACGTATTATCCTTCCCCGGAGCGCAGTAGCAATCACGTCCCCAGTCGCGGAACGACTCAGCAATGGCCTTCAATTCGGGATTGTTCGTGAACACCGCTCCACCTTCACCCATCGTGATGTGGTGTGCGGGATAGAAACTCAGCGTGCCGATATCACCGAACGTACCGACGAGCTGCCCGTTATAGGTCGATCCCAACGCATCACAGCAATCCTCGATCAGCCACAGGTTGTGGCGTCGGGCAACATCCCTGACCACATCGAGGTTGTACGGATTGCCGAGCGTGTGAGCTAGCATGATCGCCTTCGTCTTCGGGCCTACGGCGGCTTCGAGGATTGCGGCGTCGATGTTGTAAGTCGGAATATCGACATCAACGAATACCGGCACTGCTCCGAATTGAATAATGGGATTGACCGTCGTCGGGAAGCCGGCGGCCACGCCGATCACTTCGTCGCCCGGTTTGATAGCCCGCTCGCCGAGCCGCGGCGACGTCAACGCAGAGAACGCCAGTAAGTTCGCTGAGGAGCCGGAGTTCGTGGTCAGCACGAACTGGACGCCAAGAAATTTCGCGAGGCGTTGCTCGAATGCGTCATTGAATCGGCCGGTGGTTAGCCAACCATCGAGCGAGGCTTCGACCATAAGCGCCATCTCGTTACCGCCGACAACTTTACCGGAGGGCGGGATCGGCGTTATGCCCGGCTCAAAATTGCCGCGTTGCTCGGCAAGATGACCATACCGTGCCACCAGCGCGAGAATTTCCTGCCGTAACTGATCTTTATTCAGCATTTCCATTTCAATAATCTCAGGTGCTTTGATAAGCGTGAATTTGCTCGAGCGTTACCGCTCGCATGTCCTTGGATTGGGCGTAAGCCTTATGCCACCCTGCGATTTGCTGAAGGGCGTCGTCGAGGCTCCAGCGGGGGCGCCATCCGAGGCGTGACGCTACCTTTGAGCAATCGAGCTTGAGCAGCATTGCCTCGTGAGGATGCGCGGCCTCGTCAAGCCGCCAGCTTGCACCTTCGCCCCATAGCGCCGTGAAGCGGCGAACGATCCACTCGACCGGGCGCACGTCAAAATCCGCAGGCCCGAAATTCCACCCTTCCGCGAACTTGGCGCCGTCGATATATAAGCGTTCCGCTAGTTTCAAGTATCCGCTCAACGGTTCAAGAACGTGTTGCCAGGGACGCGTCGCAACGGGGTTGCGAATGAGCACCGGTTCTCCGGCTTCGATGGATCGGATGATATCTGGTATGAGCCTGTCCACTGCCCAGTCGCCGCCGCCAATCACATTACCGGCACGCGCACTTGCCAACGCAACACGGTGCGTGGCGAAACTATCGACGTGGAAATAGGAATTTCTGTACGCAGAAGTCACGAGTTCCGCGCAGCCTTTGCTACTACTGTACGGATCGTGCCCGCCCATGGCGTCCGATTCACGGTAGCCCCAAACCCATTCGCGGTTTTCGTAGCACTTGTCGCTTGTGATATTGACGACCGCCCGGATGGTAGGTATTTGGCGCACCGCTTCCAGCAGATAGACCAGTCCCATCACATTCGTGCCATATGTTTCGACGGGATTCGCATACGAATAGCGAACCAATGGTTGCGCCGCCATATGGATGACGATTTCCGGAGCGGCCTGCCGAATGGCTCCGAGCAGGCACTGCGGATCGCGGATATCGCCGATAATGGATGTCATACCGCTACCGACAGACGCGGCTTCGAACAGGCTAGGTTGGGTGTTGGGGGCCAGCGCGTAGCCGGTAACGATCGCACCGAGACTTTGCAGCCAAAGCGAAAGCCAACTGCCCTTGAAACCGGTGTGCCCCGTGACGAAGACGCGCTTCCCATGCCAGAAAGACGGATTCATTTCCAGACTTTCCATGGTGCGTTGCCGTTATCCCAAAGGTCTTCGAGGTAGTTCTTGTCGCGCAAGGTGTCCATCGGTTGCCAGAAGCCTTCGTGCGGGAAGGCAGCAAGCTGTTCCATATCGGCCAGTTGCTCCAAAGGCTCTCGTTCCCAAATCGTCTGATCGCCCTCGATCAAGTCGAGCACCTTCGGAGAAAGGACAAAGAATCCGCCATTGATCATGCCGCCGTCGCCCTTCGGCTTCTCCTTGAAGGAGGCGACAAGATTGTCCTCGATATCCAGCGCACCAAAACGACCAGGGGGGTAGGTCGCCGTGAGTGTTGCGAGGCGGCCGTGGCTGTTATGGAAGTCTACAAGGCTCGCGATGTCAACGTCGCTCACACCGTCGCCGTAGGTCATACAGAAAGCTTCTTCCCCCGCAAGGTATTGTCGCACGCGCCGCAAGCGACCGCCGGTCATGGTGGATTCGCCGGTGTCGATCAGCGTGACTTTCCAGTGTTCGCCATACTGCTGATGCGTTTCCATCGTATTATTTCGAATATCAAATGTGACATCCGACATATGCAGGAAGTAGTTGGCAAAATACTCCTTTATGACATAACCTTTATAGCCACAGCAGACGATGAAGTCATTTATTCCGTAGTGCGAATAAATTTTCATGATGTGCCACAAAATGGGCTTTCCGCCAACTTCGACCATGGGTTTCGGGCGAACGTTGGTTTCCTCGCTGATGCGAGTGCCGAGTCCACCGGCCAGGATGACAGCTTTCATTTGCTTGCCTGCATAGTTGAATCGAACGCTTCTTCACGCCATTCCGAGCGTCGACCCTGGACGAGCCCAGCGATAGAAAACACGATCGCAATGATGGCGCTGCTGACCGACCATAAGTTGTATCTTAAGTCGGCTGCGGGCGTGATGAAGAACATGAGCGCGAAGTAAAGGTACCCGCTGGATAGGGCGACGACGGCCTCTAGTTTGTAGGGCGCTTTTCGCCGGACTCCCAGAGCCGCAACGAAAGCGAGCGCCACGACGTAATACATCCAGGGTCGGCAAAAAACGGAAAATCGTGCATCCCACACATAGGCCACCACTCTGCGGGAAAGTGCCGTAGGCGTATATGTAATGCCCAGTCGATTGGGCGCGATGCCTCCCTGTGTGACGTAGAAGACCTCGTGCTGGTGTAGCGAAATGTATTCCCTAAAAACGGAGGCCCTATGCTTGAGATAGGCGAGTGGGTTGGAAGCAATAGCCGATAACCACCGAGACCACATGTGGTCGACGGAGCGCGCGACCAAATGTTCGTGGTCGTTCGCCGCCGTGATATTCAGGTGGCGGGGGTCGTAGATACTTTTCAGATAACCGGGGGAAACGAATCCACCTTTCGCTGAAGGCACGATGGGCTGGTTCGAAAAAGCAGAAATACCGATGAGATCGTATGCGATGATGGCATCGGGATTGGTATTGCGGGCTAGCCGCTCAAAGCCGGGTAGCCTGTAATTGTTGAGCACCCATACCGCTGCGCATAGAATCGCGGTGCAGACGAGCGCGATTGCAAAGCTAACAACGACGCGAGGACCGGTTCCCCGCGCGTCCCGCAGCTTCCAGACCGTATAAAAGATGAGCGAAAGTGCGCCGCTGATCGCATTGAACCGGTAAGCCATCCCGCACCAAACAAAGAAAACGCTGAGTGCTGCAACCACGAGATTTCGCTCGCGTCCATGCGTTCTCGAAATAGAAACGGCCAATGCGAGGGCTGCCATATAGCAGGCGGCGACAGCGACATCCTTCCAGACCACCAACATCGTACCCAATATGGGTGGCGCTGCCACGAATGCCAGCAAGCACGCGAGGAGGAACCCTACGTGCAGCCGCGTGCGATTGAGCAGATATGCGACCGAGAATAACAGGAGTCCGTTCTGGACGAACTGCATCAGCGTCGGGCCCGGTGCTATCCAGTCGAGCAGACGCCAGACATAGCTCCCGAAGGGCGGATATTGCGACCCATCAACGAACGTCCTGGCTTCCAACAGTTCCTGCATTGAGTCGTACGACATGAAGCCCGGGTACGACGCGGCAGTGACGAAGCAGGCAGCCACTAGCGCCGCGAACCCCAGCAAAAGAGTGGTGGAAAGTCGGATTGCGGAGTGCTCCGTTCTAAGCATGCGGCCGGTGGGCTGGTGCACAGCCATGCGGGTCCTCAACAGTAGGTGGTTAGTTGACGTAGTCAGCTCTGGCGCAGGCGCAGCCTGGGAGCGTCGTCTGCCAACGGAATGCGGTCCGGCGTCGCCGGGGGTAAAAAGGGGCGAATGGATCGTCTCTTATTCTGGTTCCGGCCGAAATTTACACGAGACAAGCATGTTTGCCCAGCCCTTGCGCGGATTGGACGCGCCCCGTTTTCCGCATCGGCCGGGTCGTCGGGGAAGGTGGAGAGCCATGAACGGGCGGCGGCGGTGCCTTGGAGAGCTCTACGCGGCGTGTATAATCTGTCGCTTTGCGAGCGGCACTAGTTTTACCTACGATACGCAGGGCATCACTCGAACCGCGTTTTTCTTACTAAAATTACAAGAAATTCGGGAGTGTCGACGTTGAGGTGGTGTGATGGCATGGTGGCGCGCCGCAGCTCCTTGGTGCGGAAGCCCGCGTCCGCGTCCATTTGCTGCGCGATGTAGCATCTCGGTGTCTTTTCGGCCTCTTGATTAACGGCCATCTCGACGGTTTTCCCGAAATGGTCGGTAGACGAATACCCCATGATGGGGACGAGATTAACCATTGTGTCACTCGCATATGGGGGTTGCGTGCCGTGCACAGAGCGGGTGCTCTGGCGCGCAAATTTGTGAGTGCTGCCAGTGCTGGCATAGGAAACGTTTCGCCGTGTTGGACGACGGCTTAAAAGTGGGCGGAGGATGACGCGTTGAATCTCAGCAATCCTGAGGCTAATGATGTATCGACCGGCGATCGTCTGATCGAGGGATGGGCTTTCCGTCCGGCTGTGAGCCGCAATAAGGCGCGGATTCTCAGCGCCGCTACCTTGGTTGAGCGCGCCAAGCATTACGGACCGATGTCCAAGGAGGCGCCGCTTCCAAGAGCGGCGGTGCGGGACGCGCTGCATGGTGAACTCTTGCGCAGCCCCTCAGGGTTGATCGTTGCCTTCAGTCATGACCACTATCTCACTATCGCGGGGGGCGTGCAAAATTGCCTGCGGGACGAGCAGATATTGTTATGCGCTGAGGGCTGGGCGTATCTCCATCTTTGTCCCAATCGCCCTCTGCCCATGCTGGCTGAACCTGTGCCTGCTGACAGCTTCGAAGTCCTGATTTCGCTCAGTGGCGCGACCATCGGGGTGGCGCTGTTGTCTGATCTTGAAGTCATTTTGGATGAGGTCCGCGCAACGGGGCGAGTCACTCGCTCGATTGTGCACCACCTTCTCGGGTTTGCTCCGGAACGAGTGGAAAAGTTGGTTCGTGCAACGGGTGACGTCAACCCAATCGTGTGGGTGCATGACCTCTTTACGCTGTGTCCCAGCATTCATATGCTTCGCAACGACGCCACGTTTTGTTTTGCGCCCAAGTGCGATTCAGCAGTATGCGGAATCTGCGTTTACGGGCCCGACCGCAGTTCGCACGTCCGCAGAATGAGTGACTTCTTCGCATCGCTGCGCCCACAAGTCGTGGCGCCTTCTGCGACGCTCCTTGAATTTTGGCGATGTCATGGCGGATACGCATGCAGACAGTCACGAGTGGTTGCGCCTTGTGAAGTTTGCTTTGATCGAGTTGTCCCTGCCTATGACGCTGCTAGGCCCTTGCGCGTCGCGTTCCTTGGGTCCTCCGCCTATCACAAAGGATGGGACGCGTACGAGTCGCTGGTTAGATGGCATGTGCGAGATCCGCGATATCAATTCTTCCACATCGGCTCCGAAGGTCCTGACGTTCCTCGCTTACAGCGCATCCCGGTAACCGTCACGCCCGGTTCGCGGCTAGCTATGGTCGAAGCGGTGACGGAGGCCGGAATCGATGTCGTCATCAACTGGTCTCTTTGCTACGAGAGCTTCTCGTTCACCGCCGCGGAAGCCGTGGCGGCGGGTGCGTTCGTTGTCGCGCGCCGCGACGCAGGACACGTTTGGCCGCTCGTGAATGCGGTCAACGCCAGACGCGGATGTCGCATTGCAACGGACGTCGAGCTTTACGCCTTGTTCGCGAGCGGGGAAATTCTCGGGCTTGCTGCCAACGCCGATCGCCGCGCGGGAACGCTGAAGTTTGGGCGCTACAGCGGTGAATTGCTCCAAGCCGAGACCCAGGATGCCTAAGATCCATTGTTACACGAGTGTTTCATTCAGCTACCTCGATCGCGCGCGCGTGCTGGCCGAGTCCCTTCGCAAACACCACCCGGACTGGACGCTATGGCTGCTGTTGTCCGACGAGGCGCCGGACGGCTTCCGCTTTGATCTCGAAGAGGAATGTTTCGATCATGTCATGTTCACATCCGACTTGGGGATAGAAAACTGGAAGCAGTGGATTTTTGGCCACGATGTCATCGAATTGTGCACGGCAGTCAAGGGCCCGATGCTGCATCACTTGTTGCAGACGGGCGCGGAGGCGGTGGTCTACCTCGACCCCGATACGGCGGTTTTCGCTCCGCTCGATCATGTCGTCGAACGGTTGAAGTCTAGCTCCGTTGTGCTGACGCCGCATGTGATAGAACCCGAGAATACGCTAGCGGGCGTCGTCGACAATGAGATCGGCTCACTTAAGCATGGCGTGTACAACCTGGGCTTCGTCGCGGTGTCGAACACAGCCGACGGCCAGGCCTTTGCGCGCTGGTGGCGTGACCGGCTCCTCAAGTTTTGCCATGATGACGTGCCCAATGGGCTCTTTACGGATCAGCGTTGGTGCGATCTAGTGCCGGCCTTGTTTGACTCGGTATTTGTACTGCGCAACCCTGGATATAACGTGGCGTCGTGGAATCTCGCAACGCGTCCGATCCGTTTTGGCGACGGTCGCATCCTGGCAGGTTCCGAACAGCTCCGCTTCTTTCATTTCACTAAGGTAAACACGGTGGGAGAAGCGATGCTCGAGCGGTATTCATTCGGCGAGGACGAAGTTTTCGAGCTCCTGCGGTGGTACCGCAGCCGTCTGGTACACCACCGTGCTCATGGGCTTCCGGCGAACTGGTGGAAATACGGAACTTACACCGATGGTGAGCCGATTCCCCGGTCGCATCGGCTCGCGTGGCGAGCAAGAACGGACCTGTGGGGCTCGTTTGGCGATCCGTTTGAAGCCGGCGACCAAGGGTTTGGCGCTTGGTGTCGATGCAATGACGTGGCCGCAAGCTGACGCCACGTCACGCATAGAGACGCAGTTGGACAGATCAATTTGCCGAGAGAGAATTTGATGCCTGAAGTTGCGACACGATACGGCTTGCTCACAACGTTTGAGCCGGAGAATGACTTGATTTGCCGTTGCTTGAGCAGGTATGGTGAGTGGGGGCAGTACGAATTGCTTTTTGTTGCGAGCAACCTGGTTCCGGGTAGCCGTGTGGCAGATATCGGCGCATTTCTGGGTACGTTCGGCCTCGGTTTATCCCAGTTGGTCGAGCTCGGGGGCTTGTGCTTCGTTGAGGCGAACGCTATTACCGCGAAGTTGCTGGCGCAGAACGTCGCGAAGCACGCGACGGTGCCGAGCAACGTTGTCGAGGCGATCGTAGGTCCGTTCGCCGGCGCGCGCGACGGCGCCTTCGTCCCCGGCAACATGGGCACCTTTTCGGTTGTCGATCGCGGAGATGATTCACGAATAGCCGGTGAGGCGGTGGGCACCGTCCGCTCACTCAAGAGTTTGGCGGATCAATACGGAGCATTCGATTTATACAAGATCGATGTCGAAGGCGCGGAACGGGACATTCTCGGTGCGGAGCGAGACTTCGTTGCGGCGTCCAATGCCACGCTTTGGCTTGAATGCAATGAAACGATCGAGTCCTTGGATGTCTTGGACCTCCTGTTGTCGATCGGCTACGACGTTTATTGTTTCGCCTTTCCGGCGATTGCCGAGCGACCTTTCATCGAGCAGGCGACCAACGAATTTCCATTTGCATACGAAGCGGGACTGTGGGCTACGCGCGGTGAGGCGCCTAGCCTCGATGAGTCGCTTCGCGAGGCCGGCTGCATTCTTGAACGGGTAGCGAGTCGTGATGCATTACGTTCGGTCATGTGGCGTACGCCCCGTTGGGCGCCTCACGAATGGGACAAGCGCCCGCGCAGTGAAATCGTCGCATTGGCAGTGCATAGGCTATCGGGCGATACGTTCGAGGGTTTCCTCACAGGTCATCAGGCGGAGGTCAAAGATGTTGGCCGCCCGTCCGGGCTTAAAGTTGTGAGTCATAGATTGAACGACTTGGGAAGCAAATTGGCGGATACGGCGGCGCAGCTACGGGCCGCCAACATCATGTTGTTCGAGGAACGTTCACGAAGCGCCGCTGTCGTGCAGCGCCTCGAAGCGGATTTAACGCGGATTCGGACGATGGAGCAGCAATACGCAGCGGTGCTGGGATCCGCGTCCTGGCGTGTCACGATGCCCTTGCGCATGCTCTTGCGCATTCTGCGCGGCGATTGGTCAACGATAAAACGATTGATTCGCACGAAGCTAAGCAATTCCGGGTTGAAATGATTGCCTCTGACGCGCCGAACGCCAAAACTGCAGACCTGTCCGTTTCAGTCGTTGTCTATCGGCCGAACACCGAGCTGCTGGACCGGACGCTGTCCAGTTTAGCAGCGGCCCATGCGGAGCTTTGCTTAGGGCGTCCCGGCTCCAAGCTGGCACTCTGCGTGATTGACAACGGCGGTCTGCCGGATTTGACGACTGCAGTCGGTACGCTGAATGAACAGGGCATCGGCTGCGAGATCGTGAGCGGGCAAGGTAACATCGGCTATGGGCGCGGCCATAACCTAGCCATCGATCGGGCCGCAAGTCGTTATCATCTGGTGTTAAATCCAGACATCGACGTTGGGCCGGATGCGTTCGTGAAGGCGCTCGATTTTTTCGAGCGGCATCCACAAGCAGGGCTCATTACTCCGCGCATTGACGACAGCGAGGGGCATCTCCAGTATCTTTGCCGCCGTTATCCGACCCTGCTCGACCTCTTCGTCCGCGGTTTTCTGCCAGGAAACGTCCGGCGGCTTTTTGCCAAGCGTCTTGCCCGCTATGAGATGCGCGATTTGATAAACGAGCGCGACGTGCTGTGGGATCCGCCTATCGTCAGCGGCTGTTTCATGCTATTTCGCACCGATGTGCTCAAGCAGCTCAACGGATTCGATCCGCGCTATTTCCTCTATTTCGAGGACTACGATCTGAGCCTCAGAACACGTGAACTCTCGCGTATTGCATATGCGCCCATGGTCCGTGTGCTACATCACGGTGGCGGCGCGGCCCGAAAGGGCTCCGCGCATGTCCGTATGTTCGCTTGGTCCGCCTTCAAGTTCTATAACCGGTTCGGCTGGAAGTGGCTATGAGAAGTCGCATGGCCGTCACCGGTGCCAACGGATTCGTGGGGCGAGCGGTTTGCCATGCGCTGCTTGCTGCTGGGCATACGGTTACCGGTGTGGTGAGGCGAGAAAGAACATGTCCGGCCGGCGCCGTCGAATGGGCGTCCACGGTTCCAAATTTCGGTGACATCGAGCACACGTGGCCGGCTGGGCTGCAGGTGGACTGCGTCATACATCTCGCTGCCCGCGTGCACGTGATGCGCGATGACGCTGCAGATCCGCTCGAGGCGTTTCGCGCGACCAACGTCGAAGGCACGCTTCGCATGGCGAAGGCGGCGCATCGACATGGCGTGCGCCGTTTCTTGTACGTGAGCAGCATCAAGGCCGTCGCCGAACTCGATCCTGGGCGCCCGTTGCGCGAAGATGACCCTAAGAACCCCGAAGACGCGTACGGGCGCTCGAAGCTGGAGGCCGAGATAGCGCTGAGGCAGTTAGGAGAGGACTCGGGGTTGGACGTCGTTGTCATTCGCCCTCCGTTGGTCTATGGCCCGGGCGTGCAAGCCAACTTCCTTTCGCTCCTAAATGCCATTTCTAGGGGCATTCCACTGCCGTTGGGGGCCGTCCAAGCGCAACGCAGCCTCGTGTACGTCGACAATCTCGCCGACGCCATCGTGCGCTGCGCAACCGACCCACGCGCGACGGCGGGGTGCTTTCATGTAGCCGATGACGAAAGCCCGACGGTCGCCGAACTGGCGAAACGGATCGGTAATCATCTGCACCGGCCGGCACGGCTGGTGCCCGTGCCGGCCGGGTGGCTGCGCTTGGCCGGACGCCTGACCGGGCGTCTGCCGCAGATCGAACGGTTGACTGGTAATCTCCGCGTGGACAACGCGTGCATTCGCGCCGCGCTCGGCTGGCGGCCGAGCTGTACCCTCGATGAGGGACTGGAACAGACGGTTCGCTGGTATCGAACGACGGACTATCGAGGCGCCGATGGCAATTGAGTACAGCGATGTTTCTTTGGGCGCCTTGTCGCTGACGGTAGCGTTGGCGGCGGCGCTAGGCTGCGCCGCGATTCTCGCCGTCTTGCTGAAAACAGGCCTTGCCTGGCGGCTCGCGACGGACATCCCAAACGAGCGCTCGCTTCACGAACGCCCGACTCCCCGCGTCGGCGGGTGGGGCATCGTGCCCATGGTGCTTGTGGCCGTTTTCGCGCTTGCGCCGGATCTGTGGCTCGTCGCCGGCTGCACGATCTTCCTGGCGGCGGTTTCTCAGATCGACGATCGCCGCGGACTGCCGGCGCGCGTCAGATTCGCCGCGCATTTTCTCGCCGTGGCGGTGCTAATTGTCGCTTATCCCGCCGCGACGCCATGGTGGTTACTTGTTGTGCTGGCCGTGTCCCTGATCTGGCTCGTCAATCTCTACAACTTTATGGACGGTATCGACGGGCTTGCTGGCGGCATGGCCGTCTTCGGCTTCAGTGGTTATGCAATAGCGGCGTTGGTTGGCGAGCCCGTCGCGCCGGAGCTTGCGCTCGTTTGCGCCGCATCCGCAGGCACCGCAGTGGGCTTTCTGGTTTTTAATTTCAGTCCCGCGCGCGTTTTTCTCGGCGATGCCGGTTCTATCCCATTCGGATTCTTGGCAGGGGCGCTCGGTTATTGGGGCTGGCGGTTGGGCGTATGGCCGATCTGGTTCCCCGCGATGTGCTTCGCGCCCTTCATCGGCGATGCGTCTGTCACGTTAGTGCGGCGGCTCATGCGCGGCAAAAAATTTTGGCAAGCGCATCGTGAGCACTACTATCAACGGATGGTGCGGTTGGGGCTCGGCCACGCTCGAACCGCCATCTACTGGTATTTCCTGATGTTGATGGGCATAATAGTTGCTCTCTCTGCCCTTCGTCTGTCGGCCGTCGCTCAGTGGACGGTTGTCGTCGCATGGGCCGTGATGCTTGCTTTGGCGGGTGCCGCTATCGATCTTCGTTGGCGCCGTCTTCACGCGACCGGACAAGCGAAGGGGTGATGTCAATGTTCAGAAACAATAAGGCTTCGTGGCTCTCGTTTTGCGCATTTTTGTTCGACCTTTGCGCGACGGGCGGTGCATGGATCGCAGCCTATTTGATTCGCTTTAACGGCGCGGTCCCTCCTGATTTCTTCGCCGGGTGCTTGAGGTCGCTGGTCTGCGTACTGCCGGTGTACGGGGCGATGTTTTGCCTGTTCGGACTCTATCGCGGTATGTGGGTCTTTGCGAGCCTCCCCGATCTAATGCGCATTTCGAAAGCGGTCGCGGCCGGCGCACTGCTGACGACAGTTGCGTCCGCGATGATTCAGCCCACCCCGATCATTCCGCGTTCCGTGCTTGCTGTTTCGCCGCTGCTGCTTTTCCTCGCAATGGGGGGCGCTCGGGCAGCTTATCGCTCGGCTAAGGAGTTTCATCTTTACGGTGCGTTGGTGGCCCAGGGCAAGCCTGTGCTCGTGCTTGGCGCGGGCAGCGCTGGCGCCGGTCTCGCACGCGAGCTGTCGCGTTCCGGTCAATGGCGCCTAGTTGGCTTGCTCGACGATGATCTCGCCAAGCAGGGCCGTGAGGTCTATGGCCACAAGGTGCTGGGTTCGTTCGAGGATCTCGCATCCATTGCCGCGGCGATGAAAGTCGAATACGCGATCATCGCAGTCCCCTCGGCCTCTGTCGAAGCGCAGCGTCGGGCGGCGACCTTGTGCGTGCGTGCGGGTGTCCGCGCGATGGTGCTGCCTTCGCTGACCGCGCTGGTCCCGGGGCAGGGCTTTCTCTCTCAGGTCCGCCACATCGACCTCGAAGATCTTCTGGGCCGTGATCCGGTAACGATTGACACGCCGCACGTCGAAGCGCTGTTACGCGGCCGTGTCGTGATGGTAACGGGCGCCGGCGGCTCGATCGGAGCTGAACTATGCCGCCAGATTCTGCGCTTCAAGCCGGCGCAACTCGTCGCACTCGACATGTCCGAATACGCGATGTACCGCCTGACGGAGGACTTGGGTGAGCGCTTCCCACAACTCGCGGTCGTGGCCATCATTGGCGATGCCAAGGACTCGCTGCTGCTCGATCAGGTCATGGCGCGCTACACGCCGTCTATCGTCTATCACGCGGCGGCGTATAAGCACGTGCCGCTGATGGAGGAGTTGAACACCTGGCAAGCGGTGCGCAACAACGTGCTCGGCACCTATCGCGTGGCACGCGCGGCGATTCGCCACGACGTCAAACGGTTCGTGTTGATTTCGACCGATAAGGCCGTCAATCCCACGAACGTCATGGGCGCGAGCAAACGCTTGGCCGAAATGACGTGTCAAGCGCTTCAGCAGACGAGCGAGCATACGCAGTTCGAAATCGTCCGTTTCGGCAATGTGCTCGGCAGTGCGGGCAGCGTCATTCCGAAATTCCAGCAGCAGATCGCTAAAGGCGGTCCGATCACCGTCACCCATCCGGAAATCACGCGTTTCTTCATGACGATTCCAGAAGCGTCGCAACTGGTGTTGCAGGCGTCGAGCATGGGACACGGCGGCGAGATCTTCATTCTCGAGATGGGGCAACCGGTGCGCATTGTTGATCTCGCACGCGATTTGATTCGTCTTTACGGCTACACGGAGGAGCAGGTTCGCATCGAATTCACCGGGCTGCGTCCCGGTGAGAAGCTTTACGAGGAACTGCTCGCCGATGAAGAGACGACCACTCGCACCCCGTACGAGAAACTGCGTATCGCGCGTGCACGGGAGGTGACGGCGCACCTGCTTGATGAGTTGTTGCCCTGGCTGATGCAGCATCGCATCCTGGCGGATCATGAGGTCCGCCGCGATTTGCGGCGCTGGGTGCCCGAATATCAGCCGTCCGTCGCGCCGGTGTTGCAGATGTCGGTGCCACGGCGAGGAGCGGCGAATGCATCGTAATCTCCGGAACCGATACTCGCTGAAGGAGCCTATGTCGAGTCAACGTCCGCGCCCGCGCCTAATCACCAACCACCGCGGCGACTTAAACCTCACAATACTCACATAAAGCCAAACATACGTGACGGCAAACAAGACGACGAAACAAAACAAGTGCACCGTATGCTGCCAAAACAGCGTCGCCGGGATGACGCCGATCAAGCAAAGCAGCCATAAATAGGGCGACGTCAGCGAGTTGCGTCGCGTGATCTCATGCGCCGTCTTAGCCCCCACAGCCCATCGCATCAGCCGCTTATAAACGAGCATATGCAGGTGTACGCCATCGGGCATCCCCGGCGACATCCCTCGCACGAACTTCTTCCGATAGATCGAGAAGCAGGTCTCGAAGATCGGATAAACGAACAGCAGCACCGGATACCATGCCGACACTTCTCGATGCCGCATCACGAGCATAATCGCGAGCTCCGCGAGCATGAAGCCGATGAAATAGGCGCCGCCGTCGCCGAGAAAGATCAAGCCCGCCGGGAAGTTCCAAATGAAGAAACCCAGCACTGCACCCATCATGATCAGCGAGGCGGAGAGGACGATTGGATCGCCGAGCCGAAATGCCACATACGCTAGCGACGCGAACATCATCAACGCGACCATTGATGCGAGACCGTTGAAGCCGTCGATGATATTGACGGCGTTGGCGAGCGCGGCGACGGCCAGTACCGTCACCACGAACGACACGGCGGCATAAGAAAGCACAAAATCGAGCGGCGGCACGCTGATACGAACGACAGCCACGTGTAGCGCGAAGTAGGTGATCGCGGCCGCAGCCATGGTGGCGAACAACCGGGCCGACGGCGAGACCCGCTTCGTCATGTCCTCGATCAGCCCTGACGCGAAGGCCGGGATGCCGCACGCTACCAGCGCCAAAATGCCGTAAGCGACGGCCGGGTACGGCCAGATCAACTGCACAGTCGCGCCCACGAGGCCGATCAAAATCCCGACGCCACCGATCCGAGGCACCGGCCGTACGTGAAATTTTTGAACACCGGCCAAATCGCTATCGATCGAATACTTTCCGTGCAAATGCGCATAGCGCACGATCAAGAGCGTCACAAAGAGCGAGATGAGAAAGCCGAGGGCGAAGCTGAGCATGGTCGTGGCAGGTGGGCGAACCGGCGAATTATACCGGCTACCCCTGCGGCTTCATGTGCCGAAAGGGTCCGCGGCCTCGGGCACCGTGCATCAACGTTACGGCTCGAGCGCTTTTATTCAAACCCCTTAGGATTCATCGACTGCCACCGCCAATGATCGGCGCACATCCTATCGAGCCCGTACTGCGCGCGCCACCCGAGCAACTGCTCGGCCGCCACGGTATTGGCATAGCACTCGGCCACATCGCCGGGCCTGCGCGCGACGATCTCATACGGCACAGGCCGTCCCGAAGCCGTCTCGAACGCGCGAACGACATCGAGCACCGAATATCCACTGCCCGTACCCAGATTGACGACGAAGCTGGCATCGCGCGACTGCAGCGCGTCAAGCGCCGCAATGTGCCCGCGCGCCAGATCGACGACATGAATGTAATCGCGTACGCCCGTGCCGTCAGCGGTGGGGTAATCGCCCCCGAACACGCGCAGCGCACTGAGCTTGCCGACGGCAACCTGCGCCACGTACGGCATCAAATTGTTCGGCACGCCCGCCGGGTCTTCGCCAATCAGTCCGCTTTCGTGCGCGCCTACCGGATTGAAATACCGCAGCGTCGCAATGCGCCAACTCGGGTCGGCCCGCTCGATGTCACGCAAGATCTGCTCGGCAATGAGCTTCGATTGCCCATAGGGGTTCGTGGCCGACAGCGGAAACGTCTCGTCAATCGGCGAGCGCTCAGGCACCCCATACACGGTTGCCGACGAGCTGAACACAAACCTTTTGATCTCACGCGCGCGCATCGTATCGAGCAGCACGAGCAGGCTGTCCAGGTTATTCCGGTAGTAATCGATGGGCTTCGCGATCGATTCGCCCACGGATTTGAGCGCCGCAAAATGAATCGCTGCCCCGATCGTATGCGTATCGAAAATTTTGCCAAGCGACGCTTCGTCCCGAACGTCGATTTCATAGAACGGCACTTCGCGCCCGACAATGCGTTCGATGCGGCGCACGGCTTCGCGTTTGCTGTTGACGAGGTTATCGACGATAACGACGTCGTAGCCGCTTGTCATCAACTCGACCACCGTATGCGAGCCGATGAAGCCGGCTCCCCCCGTGACTAAAATCGCGCCGTTTCGTTGAACTTTCATTGTCATCTTTGTATCCTCTGTGTCGCCCCAGTGTGCGCTCCGCCGCGTATTGCGGACCTATGCGGCGCGTGGACTCGCATCTTGCTGAAATACGCTCGCGCCCGTCAGCGCTAAAAGCGTCTGCCGATAGCGTTCGACGACCAGCGCTTCGTCGAACTCGGCAATGACCTTTTCGCGTCCGCGTAGACCCATCTCGCGACGCGCATCTTCATCCATATCTAATACTTGGGCCAGTTTGTCCGCCAGGCTTCGTGCGTTCTTCGCTTCGCAGAGCAACCCGGTGACACCGTCAGCGACGACTTCGCGGCACCCCGGGACGTCGGTGGCCACGATGGGTCGGCCCATTGCGGAGGCTTCCATCAGCGTGCGCGGCACCCCTTCGCGATACGACGGCAGGACGACGCAGTCGGCATTCGCGATCACGGGGCGCACGTCGTGCGCTTCGCCAAGATACTCGATGATGCCTTCTTTCCGCCAGTTGTCGACATCGGCCTGGGTAATCGCGCTGGGATTGTCGACACCGACCGGCCCGAGCAACTGAAAGCGCGCATGCGGATACCGTGGGCGCAGCATGCGCGCCGCTTCGACGTACTCGGCGACGCCTTTGTCCCAGAGCAACCGTCCGATCAGCACGAACGAGAACGGGTGCGCCCGGGGCAGCGGCGTCAAGCCGAAATGCGCAATGTCGACGCCTTCGCCATGCAGCAGCTTCGCCCGCTCGGGACGCGCAAGCAGGCACTCCTTCAGGAAGGCCGAATGATCGTCGCGATTCAGAAACCACACCTCATGCGGAAAACGGAACGCAAAGCGATAAAGAGCCTTGGCCACGCGCGCCGCGCGGCTCTTGCGAATAAACACGTAACCGAGGCCGGTAGTGACGGCGATGGACGGCACGCGTGCAAGCCACGCGGCCACGGACCCGTAGATGTTCGCCTTGATCGTGTAGTGGAACACGACGTTCGGCCGGATCGTCCGGTAGTGCCGATAGAGCGCGGCGAGCGTCCGCAAATCGTCCAGCGGGTTCGTGCCCTTCGAGGCGACGGGTAAGTCGATGCAGCGGCACCCCATTTCTTCGAGTAGCGCAAACGTTCGGTCTCGCGGCGCGAGCACGATGACGCGCACGCCCTTGGCAACGAGCATGCGAATGACGCCTTGCCGATAGGTGTAGATGGCAAACCCGGTATTGCAGACGAGGCAGACCGTAAGCGACGCGGCGCGCGCGGATGGGGTCGCGGCTGGCGCGTCGGCAGAAAGGGCGGAACTCGACGATGGTTTCATGCGGTCAGGCGGTATGCGCTGCAAACAGCGCGCGTTTCATCGTTTTGAGGGCCGTATATGGCGTGACTAGATGCAGCAGGTTCTTCGCGAGCCCGAGCCAGTCGTAGACGTTCGCGGCATTGAAATAGCGCCATTGCAGTTTCAGCGTGGAGACGATCTGCCGGCGCCGTTTCGTTGCGCTGATTCCCCCTTCGTTGAGCTCGTAGTAAAGGCCCAGTTCCGGTAGGTTCGCGCAGTCGTAACGCTCCATCAACCGCAAGAACAGATCGAGATCTTCGGCTGCGCGATAGGCGACGCGATAGTTGCCCACCGCGCGCACGGCGTCGACGCGTAGCATCATCGCCGGGTGCACGAGCGAGGCGCGGAAAAAACGCAGGCGGCGCACGGCATCGGGTTCGGTGGGCGTACGCAGCATGAACAGCGGCGCCCCTTCGCGCGACACGACTTGGGTCCACATGCCGAGGCCGGCCACATTCGGATGCGCTTCAAGATACGCACGCTGCTTGGCAAGACGATTCGGCGCGGCAAGATCGCCGGCGTCGATGCGCGCCGCGTAGCGATAGGCGCGCACGGCAAGCGCCTCGATCCCCGCTTGCAGCGCGCGTTCGATGCCGCCGTTTTTCGGCATTCGCAGGACTTCGACATCCATGTTCGGCAACGTCGGCGCAATGATCGGGGGCGTGCTGCCGTCGTCGACGATCAGCACATGCACGCGCGCGCCTTCGGCGAACGATGCGAGCGTGCGTGCGACGTCCGCCTGCCCGTTGTAGGCCGGCATGAGGACGGCGACATCGCTGAGCGTGTCTTGCGGCGCAATGCCGGGGGAGGGCGTCGTCATGGGAGCACGAGAGTCATGGGCACAGCTTCGAGCGAATGTAATAGACGTTGACCGCAACGGCCGCGAGGTAGCCGGCCGCCAGGCCCGCCAGTGCCCCGTACGCGCCGATGCGCGGGATGGCGACGAGATTCACCGCGAAGGCCACGGCCAGTGCAAGCAGCCACTTCATTAGGACAACGAACTTCGCTTGATATTTGAGCAGCACGAGATTGCCGATCGCTTCGATGCCCGCGGGTACGGAGAGCCAAACGCACCAACGAAAAATCGGGATTGCACCGGCGAAGTCGGGACCGAACACGCGTGTAATGACGATCGAGGCGAGCGCATCGAGCACGAGCGCGCCGGATGTCATCAGCAGCGCGGCGAGCAGCATCAAGCGCACGACGTTGCGCATCAGCTGGGCGCGTTCTTGCACACGATAGACGAACGCAGGCGCGATTGTTTGTGCGAGCATCAGCGCGAGCGCGATCCAGTTCTCGTTGATCTGCTGGGCGGCCGAGTAGCGGCCGAGATCGGCGAACGAGATCGTGCGCTCCAGCATGAGCCGGTCGAGCTTCAAAAACAGATACATGCAAACGAGGCCGACCCAAAACACGGTGCCCGCGCGGGCGAAATGGCGCAGCAGGCCGGGCTCGACACGCCAGCCGAGCTTGCCGCCGTGGCGGCGCGCATAGTAAGCGAGCAGCACGGCGCCGATGACGGCCGCCTCCAGGGCCCACAGCCAGGCGAAGCCCGGCGCGCTCACCGCCGCCCGCACGAACAGATAGACGAGCGCGAGTTTGGCGATGGCCGTGACCATGCTCGTGACGAGCTGCGGCTTGCTGTAGGTGAGGCTTTGCAGCCATGAATTGACGACGCCGACGAACGGTTCGCGAAACAGCATGGTGACGGCAAGGCCGGCGAGCATTGCGCCTACGACAGGATCGGTCAAGCCGGCTGCAATGCCTGTCCAGGTCGCCGCGAGGGCGAATACGGAGACGCCCAACCGAAGGACGAACGCGCTGCCGAGCACGGTGCCTAGATCGGCTTCGCCGCGATGCACGATGGTAGGCACGAGAATTTCGGCGCCGCATACCCAGGTGACGGGCGCGAGCACGAGCAGCAGTGTGTTCGCGTATTGCCATTTGCCGAAAACGTCGGGCCCAAAATAACGGGCCAGCAAACCTGCGATGGCGATGGCGACGACGATCTGCGTCAGCCGCTCGAGCCCGAGCCAGACGATGTTTGCAGCCGCTTTCGCGATATCCGGATGGGCAATGCGCCTCAGCATGTAACGAAAGGTAAAAACAGCGATTTTTGTCGCCGTGCTCGCCCCCGCGCTGAAATAGCGCGCTTTTCGGCCGTGATCTCGTACGGCCGCATCGCGAAAGGGCATATGGGCATTAAAATAGGCGCGTGGCGCGCCGGTGCAAAAACCGCAATTATAAGTGCGTTGTCGGCGCCGGTCCCTTTTCCTATCGCAGCCAAAAAGAGAGAGCCCTCAATGATCTCGCAATCCATCTTCAAGGCGTACGACATCCGCGGTGTCGTCGGCAAAACTCTCGATGAGGACGTCGCACGGCGGGTCGGCAGAGCCTTCGGCAGCGAAGTACGGGCGCAAGGCGGCGATGCCGTCGTTGTCGCTCGCGATGGCCGTCTGTCCGGCCCCTCGCTCATCGCGGCGCTCGCGGACGGTTTGCGCGCGGCCGGTGTCGATGTCGTCGATATCGGCATGGTGCCGACGCCCGTCGGCTATTTCGCTGCGAGCGTGCCGCTTGCGCTGAAGAACGGCGAGCGTACGGTCGATTCATGCATCGTCGTGACGGGCAGCCACAATCCGCCCGATTACAACGGATTCAAGATGGTGCTGCGCGGTGCGGCGATCTACGGTGAACAGATCCAAGCACTCTATCGCCGTATCGAAAAAAGCGATTTCACCGAAGGCAGCGGCAGCTATGAGCAACACGACATTGCCGATAAGTACATCGAGCGCATCGTCAGCGACGTGAAACTCGCGCGGCCGATGAAAATCGTCGTCGATGCGGGCAACGGCGTGGCCGGTGCGCTCGGGCCGCGGTTGTTCAAGGCGCTCGGCTGCGAACTCGTCGAGTTGTTCACCGACATCGACGGCAACTTCCCGAATCACCATCCGGATCCCGCGCACCCCGAGAATCTGCAAGACGTCATTCGCGCGTTGAAGGAAACCGATGCGGAGATCGGCTACGCGTTCGACGGCGACGGCGATCGTCTCGGCGTCGTGACGAAGGACGGGCAGATCATCTATCCCGATCGCCAACTGATGCTGCTGGCGCAGGACGTGCTATTGCGCAACCCGGGGGCGCAGGTGATTTACGACGTCAAATGCACGCGTAATCTGGCGAAGTGGGTCCGTGCGAAGGGCGGCGACCCGGTGATGTGGAAGACGGGCCATTCACTCGTGAAGGCGAAGCTGCGCGAGACGGGCGCCCCGCTTGCCGGTGAGATGAGCGGCCACGTATTTTTCAAGGACCGCTGGTACGGCTTCGACGATGGGCTTTATACGGGGGCGCGCCTGCTCGAATTGCTCTCGCGCGAGCAAGACCCGAGCAAGGTGCTCAACGATTTGCCCAATTCGCTGTCCACACCGGAGTTGCAGCTCAAGCTCGAGGAAGGCGAGAACTTTACGCTGATCGGCCGATTGCAGGAGGAAGCGCGCTTCGAGGGCGCCGATGAAGTGATCACGATCGACGGCTTGCGTGTCGAATATCCGGACGGCTTCGGGCTGGCTCGTTCTTCCAATACGACGCCGGTTGTCGTGATGCGTTTCGAGGCCGACAGTGCCGATGCGCTGGCACGCATTCAGAATGACTTCCGCCGCGTGATTGTGGCGGCGAAGCCGGACGCGAAGCTGCCGTTTTAATTCAGCGCTAAGGTGGGCGTTGCTTCAGCCCTTTGCCCCTTATCTGCCCACTTTTGATCAGATACTACATCGAAGTGAGCAGATATTCCGAATTTTGAGCAGATACTGAGCAGATTCCCCCCGGAACCTCATTGAGAAGCAGCCTGCGGCGGCGCAGGCTGCGCGCTCGGTGTTTGCGTCGCCGGTGACGTTTCGTTCTCGGGTGCGCTGAAAGGCGTTGTCGTCGCTGGCTGTGCCATTGGCGCTGCCGGTTGAAACGGTAGTGTCGCTGTCGATGGCAGCGTGGACGGCGCGTGTGGTGCATAGGGCGCCGCCAACCCGAACTGCGCTGCCGGCGCGGACCCGGGCAGCGCTTCCGATGAGGCTGACGCAGGCGCGTTCAGGGCCGGGACAGCAGTGGGCGCCACCGCAGATGCCGCGGCGATGATCGGCGGCGGCGAGCCGGGCAATGCCATCGTTTTCACCGGTGCAACCGGCACCGGCGCCGTTTTGATCAGCGTGCTCACATAGTGCCCGACCGAATCGAAGAAGCGATCGTAGAACGCGCTCGATTGGATGGTCTCGCTCGACACCTTCACCATGGCGTCGCTATTGGAGCGGATCGGCAGCGAGACGGAGCCGAGGATGCTCAAGCCCACGCTAGCCGACGTGTCACTCTTTTTAAGCGCATAACCGCTTTGAATCGCGTTCGCGTAGACGATGCTCGTGCCGTCGGCATCTTCTCCCGGCGTGCAAACGACGTGAAATTCCACCGTGATATGCGAATCTCCGTTCGGCTGGAAATCTTTCGTCGCGTCGATGTGATCGGTCCCGCTGAGCGTCGTCAGATAGCCTTGGTTGAGCAGCGCGCGCCTCACGGCCTCGCAGGCGTCGTTGCTGCCGACGTTGTAGCTGTGCGAAAACGGGCTCGAACCCGAATCGAAGAGTTCTTGCTGGAACTTGGGCTGCGGCGCGCTCGAACAGGCGGCGAGCCCCGTGAGCGCAACGAGCGCGGCGAACGACAGCGCCACGCGGGCTGGGCGGAACGAAC
>Ga0207667_10000425_pt1 | contig 56804 bp, 54 predicted proteins | sample KBSCornC52_FD_184301 | JGI IMG/M metagenome (GOLD analysis project Ga0207667, IMG submission 184301) | Corn rhizosphere microbial communities from Kellogg Biological Station, Michigan, USA - KBS Corn C5-2 (SPAdes) (version 2) | ecosystem: Host-associated > Plants > Roots > Rhizosphere > Soil ... | reverse complement strand
TATATTCTTCCTCGATATTGTCGCGGTAATACGACCACGGCGACGACGACGTCGAGAAGCGGCGCCATACTTCACCGGGGACGCCGCGGTACTCGAGCGTTCCGGACGTGAGCTCGACGACGAGCCGGCGCGCGCGCTCGTCGTACCCCGCGGCGCGCAGGCTGCCGCCGTTCATCCGTTTCATCTCCATCGCATCTCCTTGCCGGTCCAGGCCACCATGCGCCGCACGCCGGGCGCGCGGGAGTCCGATGCTACGATCGGCCGCGCGTTCCTTTCAAGCGGCACCCGCACCACTAGGCCCCTGGTGTGCTGCGCGCTCGCGGCCCTCGTTGCATTCCTGCCCTGCGCGCACGCCGGTGATGGCGCCAAGACGCTGCGCGTCGCGATGTCGATCGCCGAGACGAGCTTCGATCCGGCATTCGCGTCGGATGCCGCCTCCGACGGCATCATCGCGAACGTGTTCGACACGATGCTCGACTACGACTATCTTGCGCGTCCGGTCATGCTCGTGCCACGCGCGCTCGACGCGATGCCGCAGGTGCAGGACGGCGGACGCACCTACCTGTGCAAGGTGCGCAAGGGCGTCTACTTCACGCCGGACCCGGCGTTCAAGGGGCAGCGGCGCGAATTGACGGCAGGCGATTTCGCGTACGCGTTGAAGCGCGTGCTCGATCCGGCGGTGAAGTCGCCCTGGCTGTGGCTGCTCGAGGGCAAGCTCGTCGGCGGCAGCGAGGCGCGCGAGCAGGCGGCGAAGCGCGGGCACTTCGACTACGACGCGCCGCTGGCCGGACTCGAGGTCGTCGACCGCTACACGCTGCGCATCCGGCTCGTCGCACCCGACCTGCGCTTCCCCTACGTGCTGGCCGTGCCGAACCTTGCGGCGCAGGCGCGCGAAGTCGTCGAAGCCTACGGCAACGACATCGGCGCGCATCCGGTGGGCACCGGCCCTTACATGCTCGGCGAATATCGGCGCAGCACGCGCATCGTCCTCGTCGCCAATCCGGGGTTTCGGGAAACGTATTACGAGCCGGCCGGCCCGATTCCGGAATCGTCGCGCGGCGCCGCCGCCGCATTGCGCGGCAAGCGATTGCCGCAGGCCTCGCGCATCGAGATCAGCATCATCGAGGAAGGGCAGGCGCGCTGGCTCGCCTTCCTCAATCGCGAGATCGACTTCCTCGATATCCTGCCGTCCGAGTTCACCGCGCAGGCGCTCGACGCGAGCGGCAAGCTGCTGCCGTCGCTCGCCGCGCGCGGCATCGTGCACGACGTGCTGCTGCGGCCCAATTCATGGTGGGTCTACTTCAACATGGAGGACCCGGTCGTCGGCGGTTATTCGCTGGAGCGCATTGCGCTGCGCCGCGCGATCGGCATGGGCTACGACAACGCCGAGGCGATCCGCGTGCTGCTCAAGGGTCGCGCCGTGCCGGCGAACGGCCCGATTCCGCCGGACATCGCCGGCTACGATCCGACGCTGCACACCGACGCGCAACTCTACGATCCGGCGCTGGCGCGCGCGCTCCTCGACCGCTTCGGCTACAAGGATCGCGATGGCGACGGATACCGCGAGACGCCGGACGGCAAGCGCCTCACGATCGAGCGCTGGTCGACGCCGAACTCGGCGTCGCGGGAGAGCGACGAGCTGTGGAAGAAGAACATGGACGCGATCGGGATCCGCATCGTCGTGAAGAAGGACCGCGTGCCGGAGCTGCGCAAGATGGCGCGCCAGGGAAAGATCCCGATGCGCTCGGATGGCTGGAACGCCGACTACCCCGATGCCGAGAACTTCATGCAGCTGTTGTACGGACCGTCGGGTCCCGAGAACAACGCGCGCTTCGACCTGCCGGAGTTCAACAGGCTCTATGAGCGCGCGCGCACGCTGCCCGATTCGGCGGAACGTACGCGCCTGTTCGACCGGATGACCAGGCTCGTGATCGCCTACGCGCCGTGGCGCATGACCTACCACGTGCTCGAAGACAGCCTGCGCCATCCGTGGATCGGCACGTACGTGCCGCACCCGATCCGATCGCAGTGGTGGCAATACATCGACGTCGACCCGGCGCTGCGCGCGTCAGCACACTAACGCGCGCGGATTACGGCTTCTTCGGGATTTCGTACGGCTTGCAAGTGAGATGCACCGCCTGCTGCTCGCGCGTGAGCTCGACTTCCATGCCCTTGCCGCGCAGTTCCATGAGCCCGTTGATGTAGCGGAAGCCCGACCCGCCCGGCACCTGATAAAGCACGACGCGCGTCGCGTCGGGCATCAGCAGGCGCGCTTCGCCCTCGGCGAAGCGGATCACGATCCGCTCGCCCGGGCGCTCGCAGTCGATCGTATTCTTGGCAGCCTCGAGCTCTTCCTTCGTCGGGCCGTTCTGGCATCCGGCCAGCATGCCGACCGCGACGATCGACGCGAGGAGGGTTCGTTGCAACATGCGGCGCTCCGCGAACAGGGACGCGGCGAGCATAACACCGGCGCTGCATGCACTTGCATGCTCCCCCCACGCTTGCGGCTTCGCCGCTGCGCTGCCCCCGGAGGGGGCGGAATTCGCGCCTTGGGGCGGCCCCCCTGCGGCGCTTATTGCAGGATCGCGCGCGAAGGCGGGGTCGCGGCCGCACTTCGAAAGCGCACGCCCTCGGCGTACGACAGCACCTCGGTCTGGCGGCCGCCGCGATTCGCCTCCTGCATCGCCTGCCACCAACGCGGGTCGAGCAGATCGGCGTGGAACGTGATGAACGCCTGGCGGATCGCCGGGTCGGTGAGAAGAAATGTCGCGAACTCCTCCGGGAACACGTCGTGCGTGCCGACGGGATACCACACTTCGTCCGACAACTCGTCGACACCCGCCGGTCGCATCGGCATGGCGCGGAAACGGCAGTCGGTCAGATAGTCGATCTCGTCGTAGTCGTAGAACACCACGCGGCCATAGCGGGTCACGCCGAAGTTCTTGAACAGCAGATCGCCGGGAAAGATGTTGACCGCCGCGAGCTCCTTCAGTGCGTTGCCGTAATCGCGGATCGCGCGCACGCGGGCGGCGGCATCGGCGCTGGCGAGGAACAGATTGAGCGGCGTCAGCCGGCGCTCGATGTAGACGTGCCGGATGATCACGTAGGCGCCGTCGCTCTCGAGCTGCGAGGCGATCGTCGTCTCGAGCTCGGCCAGCAGTTCGCCGGTGAAGCGCTCGCGCGGAATCGCCACGTCCGAATATTCGAGCGTGTCGGTCATCCGTCCGGCGCGGTCATGATGCTTGACGAGCGCGTACTTCTGCTTGACGCGCGAGGCGTCGGTGTCCTTCGACGGCGCGATCCGGTCGCGGATGACCTTGAACACGTACGGATAGGACGGCAGCGTGAACACCATCATCACGAGCCCCTCGATGCCCGGCGCGGTGACGAGCCGGTCGGTCGAATGGCGCAGGTGATGCAGGAAGTCGCGGTAGAAGAGCGTCTTGCCGTGCTTCTGCAGCCCGAGCATCGTGTAGAGCTCGGACGCCGTCTTGTCCGGCAGCATTGCGCGCAGGAATTCGACGTACGCGGAGGGCACCTCCATGTCGACGAGGAAGTACGCGCGATTCGCCGAGAACAGCAGCGCAAGCTCCAGCGGATCGGTGAGCAGGGCATCGATGTAGAGCCGCTCGTCGCTGCGCCGCTTGATCGCGGCGACGAACGGGTACGTCTTGTCGGCGTTCACCACCCTGCCGACCGCGTACGCCGTCTGGTTGCGGAACAGCAGGCTCGCGAGCAGCTGGATCTGGCAATTCGCATCGACGACGAACGGCCGCGGCAGCCGCCGGCGCAGCGCGGCGAGCACATGGATCAGGTCGGCACGAAAATCCGCAAACCGCAGGTCCAGCCCGAAGTCGAGAACGACGTCGATCAGTGTTGCGCGCAGGCCGAGCCGACGCGGGTAGTAGCATCGATACGACGGTGCACCGTCGTCGAGATACTCGGTCGACGTGGCGGGGCGCACGAACAGGCACCGGTTGTGGAAATACGTGCGATGCAGGACCTTCGTCGAGACGGTGTTGAAGAACGTCTCCGCACACTCAGGCTGGCGATGCTCGGCGAGGAGCGTGACGAAGCGCTGCCTCACCTTCGCCCAGAACCCGTCGTCGCCGCTGAAACGAAACTCGCGCTCGATGCGCTCGACGGTTTCCGCGACGCGCCGGTCGTAGAAGTCGATGCGGTCGCGCGCGACGTGGCCGATCGCCATCCAGTTGCCCGCCTGGAATTGGCGCTTCGCGGCCCGTGCGCAGTCGCGGAACAGCGCGTAGTGCCGGTCGAACTCGTCGACCAGCACGCGTGCAATGACCTCCGGTGATGCGACGGCCGCGTCGTCCATGGTGGCACCGGGGTCGCGCGCGGCGTCAGTCGTCGCGCCGAACGGCATGTCGCCGCCTGCCGCGCGGTGCGCCGCTTCAGTCGCCCTTGGCCTTCTGGATCTGGTCGTTGTAGGCCTTGACGCCGGCGTTGTATTCCGCAATCGCCGCATTCGACGCCTTCACGTGCGGCTCGGCCAGCGCCTGCTGCTCCTCGATGAACTTCTTCAGGCAGTCGACGTAGGTGACGAAGTCCTTCTGCCAGCTGCGCTTCTGATTGTCGCTCGCGAGATTGCCTGGATACTCCCCGGGCTTGCTGCAATCGGGTTTCGGTGTGGCCGCAGCAGGCGTCGCAGGGGCGGCGGGTGCCGCGGGTGCCGCGGGTGCCGTTGTTTGCGCCGTGGCGGAAGCGGCGACGGCAGCGAAGACGAGTACTGCGAGGGCACGGATGGCGCGATCGGTCACGGAAATCCTCCTCGAAACGATGCTGCGCATTCTAACTCCGCCCGACCGGATGCCCACGGCGCGAGCGGCAGGGCGCGATGGCGAAACTCAGGTCCCGACGAGGCCGCCGAGCGCGCGCAGGCCGACCATGATGAGGTCGATGCCGCTTTCGCTCTCGAACTCGCGCCGGTTTTTTGCAAGCTCGCGTTCGACGTTGGCGATCGCGATCACCGCGTCGCCCGACATCGGTTGCACGCTGGTGCGCTTCGACTCGGCCGTCGCGAGCCGGTCGAGCGCCTCGCCGACCGCGTCGGGATCGAGAAGCATCACCGGCGCGCCGCAATAGGGACAGACGGCCGACTTGTCGAGCGGCACCGGCGCGCCGCAACTCACGCAGCGCACCGTCGTGACGACCGCGCGCAGGCGGGCGAGCTCGCCGGGGTCGGGCGCACGGATGAAATTCTTCTCGCGCAGAAATTGCACGTACGGCGTGAAGCGCCCGTGGCCGTAGCGGCAGCGGTAATAGGTGAATCGGGTGGTGTGCTGCAGATCCTGCGTGAGCGAGAGCGGCGTCGTGCAGCGCGGACAGGGGAGGAGGGCGGGGTACGCATCGCGATGCGTCGGCCGCGACGAGCCGATCGCCCGAAACAACGCGATCACCGCTCCCGGCGTGAGCTGCTGGCTTTCCGTGGCATCGAGCCACAGTGCCTGGCAATCGTCGCAGACGTCGAGCGCAAGCGGCGCCAGCGGCTCGCGCGGCAATGCAAGCGAGCGCATGTCCCGGCGGCAGCCGGGACAGGTCAGCACCGCCACGGCGTTCGGTGACCGGCGCAGGCAGGTCGCGTGCAGCGGCGCGTCGCTGCGCGCGTTACGAGGCGACGCGAAGTGTGGCGAGCGGGCAATTGACCCAGTGCACTTCCCGGTTCTCGCGGCGTGCCGCCCGTTCGACCTGATCCATCCGGTCGGTGTTGCAGACGACACGCCCGTCCACGTCGGACCTTGCAAGCTGCACCGGCGCGCAGGCCGCCAGTGCGCCGGCGACGACGGTGATCGACAGCGCAAACAGGATGGTGTTCATGCCGCGCCTCCTTCGCCGGCAATCATAGGGCAGAGGCTGCGGGCGCCGCAAGTAGCGGGCCGCCGGGGCTCAGCGCGCCGCGAACGTGTTGCAATCGCGTAAATCGCCCGACGCGAGGCCGGTGCGAAACCAGCGCGTTCGCTGCTCGGCCGAGCCGTGCGTGAACGAATCGGGAACGACATAGCCCTGCGTGCGCTTCTGGATCCTGTCGTCGCCGACCGCGGCCGCCGCACGCAGTCCGCTGTCGACGTCACTGGCGTCGATCATGTTGCGCTTCTGCGCGTAGAAGCCCCACACGCCCGCGTAGCAATCGGCCTGCAGCTCGAGACGAACCGACAACGCGTTGGCCGTTCGCTCGTCGCCCCCCTGCATCTGCGCCTGGACCTTGTCCATCGTGCCGAGCAGGTTCTGCACGTGGTGGCCCACCTCGTGCGCGATCACGTACGCCTGCGCGAATTCCCCGGGCGCGCCGAAACGCGTCGCGAGCTCGTTGAAGAACGACGTGTCGAGGTAGAGATCACGGTCGCCGGGGCAGTAGAACGGGCCGACGGCCGCCGCGGCGCGCCCGCATGCGGAGTGGGTGACGCCGCGATACAGCACGAGCTTCGGCGGCACGTAGCGCGAGCCCATCTGCTTGAAGATCGCGCCCCACACGTCCTCGGTGTCGCCGAGCACCGCGACCGCAAAATCCTTGTGCACGTCGGCCGTCGACGACGTGGCGCCCGTCTGCGGGCCATAGCCGGGCGGGTTCGTCGGCGGCGCCTGCTGCACGGTGCCGTCGTTGCCGGAGAGGAGCCCCAGCATCTCGAGCGGGTTGATGCCGAACAGCATCCCGACGATCACGAGGATGATGAGCGCGCCTCCGCCGATATGCAGGCCGCCGAACGGTACTCCGCCGCCGCTGCCTTCGGGCGCACCGCCGGTGCGGTCCTCGACGTTCTCGCTCCGCCTGAAATCGCCCCAACGCATCGCCGATCTCCCTTCAGGGTTTCAATGCGCGATAAAGAAACGGCAGGCTCACGTCCATCCGGTAATCGATCGACGAGTGATTGTCGTCGAATTCCTCGTAGACGTGCGCGATGCCGTGCTGCGTCAGGCGCTTCGACAGCAGGCGCGCGCCGTAATGCAGATGATACTGGTCGCGCCACCCGCAATCGATGTAGATGCCGAGCATCGTCCGGAGGTTCCGCTTGCAGGTCGCGACAAGATTCACGGGATCGTTGCGCAGCCACCTGCGCCAGCGCGCGGCGATGAGCTCGCCCGTCTCGAGATTGAAGGGCAACCTGAATCCGAGCGGCACCTTCGGGTCGGGATCATAGGTCGCAGCCATCGCGAGGTTCATCAGCGCGTGCACTTCGGCGTCGCCGAGCTTGTCCTTCGCGAAGACGTGATCGAGGAAGCGGCGCACGCGCCCATCGTCGATGCCCGCGGCCACATCGCGCTCGTCGCGCGCCACGTCGACGCGCCCCGGCGTGCGTGGCCGCTTGCGGTAGCGGTCGAGCTCGTTCAGCGTGCGCGGCCAGTCGGTGTAGTAGCAGAAGTCGAACAGCGCATCGCCCGAATGATCGGCGATCGCGCCCCAGTGCTGCGCGTAGCGCATCGCATGGATCATCGCTCCATAGCCGCCCGACGATTTGCCGAAGCACCCGCGATGCTCGCGTGCGGCGAGCGTGTGGAATTCGCGGTCGACGAACGGGATGAGCTCGCGCGTCAGGTAATCGGCGTAGCGACCGATCGCCGGCGAGTTGACGTACTGATTGCCGCCCATCGACGTGAAGCAGTCGGGAAACACGATGATCGCCGGGCCCATGCGCCGCTCGGCCAGAAGGCGCGCGGCGCGCTCGGGCACGTTCTCGTCGAACGGACGCCAGTTGATGTGCGCGAGACCCGACCCGGTGAAGCCGACGAGATCGAACAGCACCGGAAAGCGGCGCCCACGCCCGCTGGTGCGGCCGCGCACCGTGCCGCTGTCGTAGCCCGGCGGCAGCCACACGGCCAGCTTTCGCACATGCGGATCGCCAAGCGGATTGTCGGCCAGCACGCGGGACTCGTATTCGAGCACCAGCGTGGTGCCCGAGGGCTGCGTCATTTTCTTTCGGCTCATGAGGGGTCGGCGTCCGGAACGAATGGCCGCGATTGTGACCGCCCGGGCGCAGGCAGGCAACGTTAGAATCGACGCCTTTTACGTGGATCGACATGCCACGACCCGAGCCGGCGTACGCCGACCTTCCACCGATCACCCGCCGCGCGCTGTTCGCGAGCTTCCTCAAGATGGGTTTGCTGGGCTTCGGCGGCGTGCTGCCCTGGGCGCGGCGCGTGATCGTCGACGAGCGCCGCTGGCTCGGCGATCGCGAATTTGCCGAACTGATCGGGTTGTGCCAGGTGCTGCCCGGCCCGAACGTGGTGAACCTGTCGGTCATCATCGGTGCACGAACGCACGGCGCCGTCGGCTCGCTGATCGCCGTCGCCGCCATCCTGCTGGTGCCGGTCGGCCTCATGCTGGTGATCGCCGCGTTCTACGCCGCCGTCGCACAAGATCCACTCACGCGCAACGCGATTGCCGGTGCGTCTGCAGCGGCCGCGGGGCTGATCCTCGGCACCGCGATGCGGCTTCTGTTGCACACGCGCCCGCCATTGCGCGGTCTGTTGACCGGCGGCGCGGCATTCGTTGCCGTCGGCATCCTGCAGTGGCCGCTGCTGTGGGTGATCGTCGTGCTGATCGTTGCCGGCATAGGCGCCGAGTGGCTCGCGCGCCGATCCGGCGCCTGATCCGATGCATGCCGACACGCAAGTGCTGGCGGAGATCGCGACGCGCTTCGCGGCGCTGTCGCTCGTGGCCATCGGCGGCATCAACGCGATCCTGCCGGAAATTCATCGCGTCGTCGTCGACCTCGAAGGCTGGATGACGAGTGCACAGTTCGCCGACCTGTTCGCGATCGCGCAGCTCGCGCCAGGGCCCAATGCGATGGTCGTCGCGCTCGTCGGCTGGAAGGTGGCCGGCGTGACCGGCGCGCTGGTCGCGACGATCGCCGCCTGCGGGCCGTCGTCGCTGGCCTGCTACATCGCCTGGCACTGGGCCGATCGGCTGCGCGAATCGCCGACGCGTGCGCTGGTGCAGCGCGCGCTGGCCCCGCTCGCGATCGGCCTCATCCTCGCGAGCGGCTACACGCTCGCCCGTGGCGCCGACCGCTCGCCCGGCGCTTTCGCGTTGACGCTGCTCGCTGCGGCGACGCTTGCGTGGACGCGCGTCAACCCGGTGTGGGTGCTGCTGGTTGCCGGCGTTGCCGGACTCGCCGGGTTCGCGTAGCGCGGCTACTTCTTCCGCGGATCGACCATCGAGCCGCGGCAGCGCGGCGCACCGCAGCGGCACGCGTAATTCGCGAGCAGCCGCTTGCTGCGCCGGCCGGGAACGTTGAGCTTGTAGTCGTACGACAGCTCCTCGCCGGCGCGAATGGTGCGCTTCGCCTCGATGATGACGCGTCCCTCGTCGTCCTCGTACGGCACGCAATTGGGCTGGCAGCTGTGGTTGATCCAGCGCGCGGCATTGCCGCGCACGCCGGCGTCGATCACACGACCATCGTTCAACTCGAACAGGAACGTGTGAAACGGATTGTCGGGGTCGCTGTCGGGAAGATCGTCGGCCTCGTCGGCCGAGATCCGCCGCCCGCGGTACTCGATGATGTCGGCGCCCTTGCGAATGGTGCGTGTGGCGAACACGCCGCGTCCATGAATCGGCGAATGGCGCACCACGTACGCGGGCTTGGGACGCGTCGTCGGTGACTTGCGGGAGCGGGCTTCGGGCATCGGCAGGGTGTCGGGAAGGTTTCGCGGGACGTTCGCAGGGAGCGCGCGATTGTCGCATGCGCCGGCAGAAGCAGCCGCGGGCGCTCTTGAAAACGGCTGCCGCATTCCGCATAATAGTTCGCATGCGAAACACTCACATGCATATCGAATCGGCGCCGCGCCGGGCCGCGAGCCCGGCGCGCGGCACGCGCTCGCCCGCCCCGGCCGACCGGCTCGAATCGCTCGGCATCCTGATCGCGGGTCTGTCGAAGGCGTGGCGCGAGGAGCTCGACCGGCGCCTGCGTCCGCTCGGCCTCACGCGCGTGCAATGGCAGGCGCTGCTGTGGCTGTCGCGCGCAGGCGGCACGCTCGTCCAGCGCGAGCTGTCGGGCTATCTCGACATCGGCGCGCCCGCTACCGTCGCCCTCGTCGACCGCATGGAACGCGACGGCCTCGTCACGCGGAGCGCGGTGCCCGACGACCGGCGGCGCAACGCCGTGGTCCTCACGCCGAAGGCCCGGCGCCTCCTTGCCACGATCGAAACGGCCGCCGGCAAGCTGCGCCGCGAGGTGATGAGCGGCCTCACCCGCGAGGAAGTCGATACGCTGTTCACGTTGCTCGGCAAGGCGAAGCAGCGCATCGACGCGATCCGCACGTGACCCGCCTCACGCTGCGGCTCTCGCCGCGATCGGTGCTGATCGGCGTCGCCGTGATCGTTGCCGCAATCGCCGGCGCGTGGTACTGGCACGAGAGCGGGCAGCGCCAGTCGACCGACGACGCTTATGTCAACGCACGCATCGTCCAGGTGTCGTCGCTCGTCATGGGGCAGGTCGTCGACGTGCCGATCCACGAGAACCAGTACGTGCACAAGGGCGACGTGCTGTTCGAGATCGATCGCCGGCCGTTCGAGGCCGCGCTCGCTGAAGCCGAAGGACGCCTTCACCAGGCCGAGCAGGGCACGCGACAGGATGAATCGGACGTGCTCGCCGCGCAAGCCGACACGGCGCAGCAGGCGGCGGCGCTCACCAATGCCGAGGCGAACCTGCGGCGCACGACGCAACTCGTCGGGCAGAACTTCGTGTCGAAGCAGGCCGAGGACGACGCGCGTGCACGAGTCGATGCCGCCGAGGCCGCGGTCGCCGCCGCGAGGGCGCGCGTGGCGAAGGCGCGCGCGGCGCTCACGACGACGCCGGGTGGGTCGACCCCCGCGGTGCGCATTGCGCAGGCGCAGGTCGAGAAGGCGCGGCTCGACCTCGAGCACACGGTGGTGCGCGCGCCCGAGGAGGGCTGGATCACGCGCTTCGACCTTACCGCGGGCACGGTCGTGACACCGGGCAATCCGCTGTTCGCAATCGTCGTCGGCGGAAGCTTCTGGGTCGATGCGAACTTCAAGGAAACCGAGCTCGCCGGCGTGACGCCCGGGCGCCCGGCGACGATCGTCGTCGACATGTATCCCGACCACACGTTTCACGGCAAGGTGGAAAGCCTCGCGGGCGGCACCGGCGCCGCGTTTTCGCTGCTTCCGGCACAGAACGCGAACGGCAACTGGGTCAAGATCGCGCAGCGTGTGCCGGTGAAGGTAAGCATCGACGATCCCGATCCCGCCCATCCGCTTCGCGTCGGGGCCACCGCCACCGTCCGCGTGTCGATCGCGAAATAAGCGGTTCATCGTGGCGACGGCCTGGAAGTCCCCCGCGAGCGAAGCGCAAGGCGCCTCGCGCCTGTTCCTGACCCTCGCCGTGATGGCGGCCACCGTCGTGCAGGTGCTCGACACGACCATCGTCAACGTCGCGCTGCCGCACATGGCCGGCGAGCTTTCGGCGTCGACCGACCAGATCAGCTGGGTGCTGACGAGCTACATCGTGGCGGCGTCGATCGTGATGCCGATGACCGGCTATCTCACCGACCGGCTCGGACGCCGCCGCTACCTGCTGATCAGCATCGCGGGCTTCGTCACCGCGTCGGCGCTGTGCGGCATTGCGACGTCGCTGCCGGAGATCGTGCTGTTCCGTCTGCTGCAGGGCGTGTTCGGCGCCTCGCTGGTGCCGCTGTCGCAGGCGATCATGGTCGACAGCTACCCGATGCACGAGCGCGGCAAGGCGCTTGCGATCTGGGGCATGGGCGTGATGGTCGCGCCGATCCTCGGACCGACGATCGGCGGCTGGCTCACTGAAACGCTGAACTGGCGTTGGAATTTCTACATCAACGTGCCGATCGGCGTGCTGTCATTCCTGCTGGCCGCACGACACGTGCCCGATACGCCGGTCAAGGCGCGCGGCATGGACTGGTGGGGCCTCGCGTTCCTCGCGATGTTCATCGGCGGGCTGCAGTACGTGCTCGACCGCGGCCAGCAGGAGGACTGGTTCTCGTCGGCATCGATCCGCTGGTCGGCGGTGGCGCTTGTCGCGGGGCTCGCATGCTTCGTCGCGCACTCGGTGATGTCGAAGCGCGACGCGCTCTTCAACCTGTCGATGTTCGCCGACCGCAATTTCGCCGCAGCGTCGTTCGTCGGCGGCGCGATGGGCCTGTCGCTGTTCGGCGGCATGCTGCTGCAGCCGGTGCTGTTCGAAAGCGTGCTGCAGTATCCGACGTTCGACACGGGCCTCGCGATGATGCCGCGCGGGATCGGCAGCCTCATCAGCATGCTGATCGTCGGACGCCTGGTGGGAAAGATCGGCGCCAAGCCGCTCATCTACTTCGGCATCGCCACCGGCTTGCTCGGTGCATGGATGATGACGCACGTCGGCTTCGATTCGACCGCGAGCGCGCTGATCGTGCCGCTGCTGCTGCAGGGTATCGGCGTCGGCTTCGTGTTCGTGCCGCTGTCGGCCATCGCTTTCGCGACGCTGCCGAAGGCGCTGTCGGCCGAGGCGGCCGGCGTGTACAGCCTGATCCGCTCGATCGGATCGTCGATCGGCATCTCGATCGTCAGCGTGGCGCTTTCGCGCGGCGCGCAGGCGAGCTGGGGCGCCTTGCGCAGCTACGTCGATCCGTATCGCTTCGAAGTGCAGCAGTACCTCGATCCGCTGCAGCTCAAGGCGCACGGGCTCGGCCTCGCGCTGATCGCCCAGCAGACGGCGCTGCAGGCGCAGATGCTCGGCCTGCTGCGCGCATTCTGGGTGATCGTCGCGAGCTTCGTCGTGATGGTGCCGCTCGTGATGCTGCTCAAGCCCGGTCGCGGCGGTGTGCCGCCGCCTGCGGCAATGGCCGAATAGCGGCCACGATTTCGTTCGTCACGAGCGACGAGTCGAGCCGTTCCACGCGGGCAAGCGCGGGAAAAAGGCGCATCCACAGCACGACGATCGCCAGCGTGCCGATACCGCCGGCCACCACCGAGGCAACGACGCCGAGCCACGCCGCGGTGAGTCCCGATTCGAATTCGCCGAGCTGGTTCGACGTGCCGATGAAAAGCGCGTTGACGGCACTCACGCGCCCGCGCATGTGATCGGGCGTCGACAGCTGCACGAGCGATTGGCGCACGACCACGCTCACCATGTCGGCGGCACCGAGCACGATCAGCGCGGCAAGCGACAGCGTGAACGAGCGCGAGATCCCGAAGACGATCGTCGCCACGCCGAAGAGCGCGACCCCCGCGAACATGCGCCGGCCCGCATGGCCGCGCATCGGATGATGGGCGAGCCACAGCGCCATGCCGAGCGCGCCCACGGCGCTCGCCGAACGCAACAGCCCGAGCCCCCACGGCCCCGTGAACAGGATGTCGCGCGCATAGATCGGCAACAGTGCGCTCGCCCCGCCGAGAAGCACGGCGAACATGTCGAGCGAGATGGCGCCCAGCACGGCGGGGCGCGCGCGGATGAAGCGGATGCCGTCGAGGACCGACGACACGCCGGGCGCCGTCAACCGTGGTGGCGCATGTCGCGGCCGCACCAGGTGAACGATGACGCCGGTAAGCATGAACAGCGCCATGCTGGTGCTGTACACGATGCCGGGCCCGGCGATGTACAGAAGTCCCCCGAGCGCAGGACCGCCGATGATCGCCGCCTGGCCTGCCGACGCCGTCGCCGCAATCGCGCGGGCGAGGAGCGGTTCGGGGACCAGTGCCGGCAGCAATGCCTGCATCGTCGGCATTTCGAACGCGCGTGCCGCACCGATCACGAAGACGAGCACGAAAATCGTGGCGGGATCGATCCTGCCCAGTACGCTGCCCGCGCACAGGCCGAGCGCCGCGAGCGACTCGGCGACCATGCACGCCTGCAGGACGCGCCGGCGGTCGAAGCGGTCGGCGACATGGCCGGCGACGAGGACGAGAAAGAACGATGGAACGAACTGCGCAAGGCCGACGAAGCCGAGGTCGAGTGCGCTACCGGTCAGCGCGTACATCTGCCAGCCGACCGCGACGCCGACCATCTGGCGCGCGAGCATCGCAAACACGCGCGCGAACCAGAACAGCACGAACGGCCGCTGCGCGAGCAGCGCGCGATCGCGGCCGACGGCTGGCGCGCGCGCTTCGCGACGCGCGGCGCGAGTCAAGCGCGCGAGCCGATCAGCGCAAGGAATTCCTCGCGGGTTGCCTGCGACTCGCGGAACGTGCCGAGCACCGACGACGTCACCATCTCCGAGTTCTGCTTCTCGACGCCGCGCATCATCATGCAAAGGTGCTGCGCCTCGATCATCACGCCGACACCGCGCGCGTCGATCGAATCATGGACGGCCTGCGAGATCTGCTCGGTGAGCCGCTCCTGCAGTTGCAGCCGGCGCGCGTACATGTCGACGAGGCGGGCGAGCTTGGACACGCCGAACACGCGCCCGGTCGGGATGTAGCCGATGTGGCAGCGGCCGAAGAACGGCAGCATGTGATGCTCGCACAGGCTGTAGACCTCGATGTTCTTCACGATGACCATGCTGTTCGTCGTCTGCGTGAAGATCGCGTTGTTGATGATCGCCGGCAGGTCGGTCCGATAGCCCGACGTGAGGAAGGCGATCGCCTTCGCGACACGCTCGGGCGTCTTGAGCAGCCCTTCGCGGGTGGGGTCCTCGCCGAGCGCCTCGAGGAGCTCGCGCGTCAGTTTCTCGATCCTCGCTGTGTCGACCTGCATGGGGATGTCCGGTGACGGGAAGCGTCGATTATCGCGTGAAACGGCGAACGATCGACGACCGGGTCCGATGCCGCCGCTGCAACAGATGCGGCGATCGTGACGGTCGACGACCGGCCGTCGTGTAAAAAATGCGCACGTCTTCAACCCGGGCCCGTTTTCGGGCACGATGGATGGGTTCAAGGCACGGTGCGGAACGTGAGGTGAGCAGAACGACCGACGGCGGCGAACGGCGCACGACCTGCGCGAGTTGCGGACGACAGGTCGCGCCCGGCGCGCGCTATTGCATCCATTGCGGCGCCGAGCAATCGCTGCCCACGCCGATTGCCGCGGTTGCTGCCGCCATGGCGCGCGGGCGGCCGCGCGAAGCGGCGAATGCAGCGCACGCCGAGCCGGCGCGGACCGTCCTGTCCGATGCTTCGCGCGTCGATGCGCCACCGGCGGCGCCGACGCTCACGAGAACTGCGACCGCGGACGCTGCCAACTCGCCACCGCCAACCCCGCCGGCCTACGATGCCGGGCCATCGCGCATGCGGCTCGCGGCGGGACTCGTCGCAAGCCTCGTCGCCGTGGCGATCGCGCTTGCCGCCATTGCGTGGTGGCGCGGCGAGCACGACGCCGGCGAGGCGAACGCAACGGCAACGCCCGCCAGCACGGCGCAAACCGCCGCGCCCGGTCTGGCGCCAGCCGAATCGGCATCGGCGTCCGCGGGCGAGGCGACGTCCGCCACGACGCCTTCGCTGGCGTCGGCCCCTGCAGCGAATCCGACGTCCGGCAGCGCGGGGTCTGCAACCGGGCTGCCATCGGCTGCCGCGACGCCGGACGCCGCGGGCGCACCGGTGGAGATCAAGGTATTGCCGCCGCACCCGCAGGCGGGTCGCACACAGCGTCGAAGCGCGCCTGAAAGGGCCGGCTCGGCCACGGCGCCGGTGCCGCCCACGCCGCCCGCGGCCGAAGCGAGTGCCGCGGCGCCTGCGCCCGTTGCGCAGGCCAAAAGCGTCGCGCCGGCACCCCCGGCCCGGCGCGTATCCGATCGTTGGCAGCGCCTCGACGACGAACTCTCGCGCTGCACGCGCGAGGATTTCATCAGCCGCGTTGTCTGCGGGCAGCGCGTGCGCTTCCGCTACTGCGACGGGTACTGGGGCAAGGTCGCCCAGTGCCCCGGGAATCCGCTCCCCGACCACGGCCAGTAATCCACGCTCCCGCACGACGACGCCGCGTTCGCGGCCGGGCGGGTCACCGCAGGTGCATTCTCACCGTAGGTGCATCCTTACACGGGATTCCGCGCCGAGCCGATCCTCGCAGCCTCGGGATCGCGGCTACCCTCGACAGTATCGGTCCCTGAACAGGACGTCCTGGGGAGACACAATGACGCAGATCGTGGCAGGCGTCTTCGACGACGAGCAGGCAGCGACCTCCGCCGCACACGAGTTGCGCAGCGCCGGGTTCGACGCGGCCGACCTCGACCAGTTCTCGCTGCGGCCGCCGGGCCAGCATCAGGGGTTGCCGGGCGGCGGCGACGAGCCCGTCGACCCGAAGGCGAAAGGCGGCGATGCGGGCGCCGTGAAGGGCGCCGCGGTGGGGACGGTGGTCGGCGCCGTCGCCGGTCTTGCGGCGACACCGGTACTCGGTCCCATTGCGGTGGCGGGCGGCGCCGCGGCTGGCGCGTATGCGGGCTCGCTGGCCGGTGCGGTCGGCCGCATGGGCGACGCCCGGCCGGCGCCGCAGCTTCGTCCCGCGGGCGTCATGGTCGCTGTCAACGCCGGCTCGCCCCAGGACAAAGATGTCGCCGTCAGCGTGCTGCACGACCACGGCGCCCGGATGATCGAGCGCGCCGAGGGCGCGTGGCGCGACGGCAAGTGGGTCGATTTCGATCCGGTGCGCCCGCCGGACGTGCTCGAATCACAGGTTGCGGGCGCCGCGCCGCATGCGCAGGCGAACCGGGGCGCACGATGAAATCCGCGTTTGCGCCCCGCACGCAGCGCCCGACGCTGGCCGCGACGGCCGGGTGCGCGCGATGACCGGGCCGCGCCGGCTGCAGCAGGGACGCTGGGGGTACATCGTCGCATGGCTGATCGGCGTGCCGGTGCCGATCCTGATCGTGATCTACCTGCTTCGCGGCTGCACCTGACGCGGCACGACAATCGATCGGCGCGCGAGGATCGTTGCGCGGCGTCGCTCGTCGCGTTTCAGCCGCGGCCGACGAAGGGCATCTTGGTGGCCATGACCGTCATGAACTGCACGTTCGCGTCGAGCGGCAGGCTGGCCATGTAAAGCACCGCGCTCGCCACGTGCGCGACATCCATCCGCGGCTCGACGGCGGTTTCACCGTTGGCTTGCGCGACGCCGCCGGTCATGCGCGCCGTCATCTCCGTTGCCGCGTTGCCGATATCGATCTGCCCGCAGGCGATGTCGTACCTGCGCCCGTCGAGCGACGTCGATCTGGTGAGACCGGTGATGGCGTGCTTGGTCGCCGTGTAGGGTGCCGAGTTCGGCCGTGGCGCGTGCGCCGAGATCGAACCGTTGTTGATGATCCGTCCGCCGCGGGGATTCTGCGCCTTCATCATCCGGATCGCATGTTGCGTGCACAGGAAGGGCCCGAGCAGGTTCGTGTCGAGCACCGCGCGCAACGTTTCGACGGGCAACTCCTCGAGGCCGATCGGAGGCGATCCGATGCCCGCATTGTTGAAAAGCAGGTCGAGCCGGCCGAAACGCTCGGCGATGCTTGCGAAGAGCCGCGCAACGGAATCGGGATCGCTCACGTCGGTGACCACGGGGACGAGTTCGGCATCGCGCGCTGGCGCGGCGCGCACCGTTTCGTCGAGCGCATCCTTGCGCCGTCCGGCAAGCGCGACACGGTATCCCGCATCGGCGAGGGCGAGCGCAACGGCGCGGCCGATGCCGCTGCCCGCGCCCGTCACGAGCGCCGTCTTTCGCGCTTCGTCAGCTGGTGCTGCGGGGCTCATCGGTGACTCCTGTCGTTGCCAGTGCGTGAAACGAGCGTTACGCGCGCCGCCGAAGCCGGCGGCCGGCTCGCTTCGGCGCGCCCGCGCTGGGAAACGTGGCGCATGCGCGACCCGGGAGGTGCGAACATCGACGGCGGCGCGATCGCGTGGCCTTGCGCGTAGTCGACGCCGACGCTGCGCAGCGCATCGAGCGTTGCCGCCGTTTCCACCGATTCGGCGATCGTCTGCTTTCCCATCACGCGGCCGATGCGATGAATGGCCTCGACCATGGCCGCATCCACCGGATCGTTGAGCATGTTCTTGACGAAGCTGCCGTCGATCTTCAGAAAATCGACCGGCAACTGCTTGAGGTACGTGAACGACGATACGCCGACGCCGAAATCGTCGAGCGCGAAGCGGCAGCCCGGCTCGCGCAGCGCGCCGATGAATTCGGCGGCCTTCGACAGGCTCGTGACCGCGGTCGTCTCGGTGATCTCGAAGCAGATCGACGCGTGCGGAATGCGAAAGCGCGCGAAGCTCTCGCGAACGTAGTCGAGAAACTGGTCGTCGCCGATCGACGCGCCGGAGACGTTGATCGCGTACGTGCCGAGGGTCGCGCCTGCGGCGCGGCGTTCCGCGAGCACGCGAAAGGCGGTCCGGATCACCCAGCGGTCGATCGACGGCATCAGGTGATAGCGCTCGGCGGCGGGAATGAACGCGATCGGCGGGATCAGCTCGTCCTGCTCGTCGATCAGCCGTACCAGCAGCTCCTCGTGCTGCACGTGCGGGCCCGGCGCATGCATGGCGCGCATCGGTTGCGAGTAGAGGCACAGCCGATCCTCGGCGAGCGCGCGGTGCAGCCGGTGCACCCATTCCATCTCGCCACGGCGCAGCGTGACCTCGCTGTCCTCGGGCCGGTAGACCTGCACGCGGTTGCGGCCCTTGTCTTTCGCGAGGTAGCACGCGGCGTCGGCCGCCGACAGCACACTCGCGAGCGTGTGCGGTCCGTCCGCGAGGTTGACGAGGCCGATGCTGACGCCGATCGTGAACGAGCGATTCTTCCATGCGAAACGGAAGTCGATGATGGCCTTGCGCAACGCCTCGGCGATGCGCAGCGCCGGTGCCGGCGGGCAATGCGGCAGCAGCACGCCGAATTCGTCGCCGCCGAGCCGCGCGAGCACATCGCCCTCGCGCAGACGCGGCCGCAATAGCGCACCGACCTGGCGCAGCAGCTCGTCGCCGGCCGCGTGCCCGCTCGTGTCGTTCACCACCTTGAACTGATCGAGGTCGAGGTAGAGCACCGCGTGCTGGCCTTCCGGTCCCTCGCGCTGCTCGACGATCGCGCGCACTCGCTGCTCGAATTCGCGCCGGTTGAGAAGTCCGGTGAGCGCGTCGTGGCTCGCGAGGTTGGAAAGGCGCGCCGCATACTGCCGCTCGCGGCTCATATCCTGGATCACCAGCACGGCGCCCACGCTGTTGCCTGCACGATCGCGGATCGGCGCGACGCTGTAGTCGATGGCGATCGACTCCGCCCCGCGGCACAGCAGCACCACATTGCCCTCCGCCTCGACGATGGCGCCATCGGTGAGTGCGCGTCCCACGGGATCGGGGATCGGCGCACCCGTCACCTCGTCGACGACGGCGAACACCTCGGCCACCGGGCGCTGCCGCGCCTCGGCGAGCGGCCAGCCGGTGACGCGCTCGGCCGCGGAGTTGAGGAATTCAATGCGCCCGGAAGTGTCGACGGTGACCACGGCGTCGGCGATCGACGCGAGCGTGACCTGCGCGCGCTCCTTCTCCTCGGCGAGCAGCGCTTCGGCCTGCTTGCGCATCTGGATGTCCGACAGCGAGCTCACGAGCCGCTCCTCGCTGGCGCGAAGCGCCTGCTGCAGGCGCGCGCGCTGTGCGAAGAGGCGCCGCAGCGTGAGGCCCGCGAGGATCAGCAACGCGGCGCTCGACGCGAGGCGCAATGCAAGCAGCGTGATGCGCGCCGACGCCGCGGGCTGGACGAGCAGGAAATCGATGAACGCGAGCGCGACCAGCACGATGACGATCGCGAGGAAAGGCCAGATCGAATCGAAGAGCGGCTCGATCGATTCCGGCGTGTTCGCCCCCGGCAGGCTGCGTCGCATCGGAGTCGCACGAGGAAGCCCCGTGCTGCCGTCGTTCGCGGGAGAAGTCATTGCCGGTGGTCCGTTGGTCAGCCGTGCACCGGATGCGACGCGGGCAGGCCGGCCGCGGACTCGTTGGCTTCGGTTTCGTCGTGCGTGTGCAGGCGCGGCACCGCCGGGCGCGCGACCGGACGCGCGATCGCCTCGCGCCACGACACGTGCGCCGCGGGCGACGTCCATACCGCGAAGTGCAGGGCGGACAGCGCAGCCGGATCGGTCAGCAGGCGGCTGCGGTCAGACGGCGTCAGCGCATCGAGGCCGTGGCGCAGCGCCCGCTCGACCAGCGCGTCGGCGATCGCCTCGCGCGGCCAGCCGGTCACCGGGCGCGACACGGCCTGCGCGCACACGAGTGCGTTGACGATCGGATCGACGACCGCTGCGGCGAAATCGGCGGGCGCGGCGGCACGATGCCAGTACCGGCGCGTTGCGCGGATAACGTCGGGTGGCTCGGACTCCTCGGGAATCAGGAAGTACTTGCGCCGGCGGAGCTTGCGTCCGAGTCCCGCGCGACTCGTGACGACCGACAACGGAATCGACAGCACGAGCGCTCCCACGACGGGCAGCAGCCACCACAGGTACGACGGATTCAACCACCAGGCGATGGCGGCCCAGACGATCCCGACGAACGTGTGCACGCCGTGGCGCGCGAGCGCGGCGCGCCAACCGGTCTCGTTGTCGCCGCGCGGCGGCGACTTCCAGCGCACGGTCCTCCCGGCAAGCGACGTCAGCACGAATTGCGTGTGGAACAGCATGCGGATCGGCGCCAGCAGCGCCGAGAACAGCATTTCGCCCGCCAGGCTCACGGCGAGGTGCACGCGCCCGCCGTGGCGCGCGGGATCGGTGAAGGCGACGCGCAGCCCGGCGAGGAGCTTCGGCAGGAACAGGAGCAGCGCGGTCGCCGAGAACAGCGTGATCGCCCATTCGGGTCGCCATTCGGGCCAGATCGGGAACAGCTGGTACGGCTCGGTGAAATACGCGGGCTCGGACAGCGTGTGAATGGCGAGCAGCGCCGTCGACAGGATCAGGAACAGGAACCACAACGGTGCCGACAGGTAGGCGAGCACGCCCGTCATGAACACCGCGCGGTGCGCGGGATGCAGTCCCTTCATCCAGAACAGGCGGAAGTTCATCAGGTTGCCCTGGCACCAGCGCCGATCGCGCGAGAGCTCATCGATGAGATTGGGCGGCATTTCCTCGTAGCTGCCCGCAAGATCATACGCAATCCACACGCCCCAGCCCGCGCGTCGCATCAGCGCGGCCTCGACGAAATCGTGCGACAGGATTTCGCCCGACAGCGCACCGTGGCCCGGCAGGCGGCCGAGCGCGCAGTAGCGGATGAACGGCGCCACGCGGATGATCGCGTTGTGTCCCCAGTAGTGGGATTCGCCGAATTGCCAGGCGTGCAGGCCGGCCGTGAAGAGCGGTCCGTACACGCCGGTGGCGAACTGCTGGACGCGCGCGTAAAGCGTGTCGCGGCCGGCTGCGCGCGGCGCCGTCTGGATGATGCCGGCGTCGGGATTCGCCTCGGCGATGCGCACGAGCGCGGTCAGGCAGTCGCCGCTCATCACGCTGTCGGCGTCGAGCACGATCATGTAGCGATACTTGCGTCCCCAGCGGCGGCAGAAATCGGCGATGTTGCCGCTCTTGCGCTTGATCCGGTGCTGGCGCCAGCGATAGAAGATCTGGCCGAAGCCATCCACCGCATTGCACAGCGCGAGCCACGCGTCGAGCTCGGCCACGCGCGTGTCGGGGTTGCCCGTGTCGGACAGCACGAAGAAGTCGAAGCGGTCGAGCGCGCCGGTGGCACGCAGCGATTCCCACGTCGCGCGCAAGCCGGCGAACACGCGCGGCACGTCCTCGTTGCAGATCGGCATCACGAGTGCCGTACGCGCCTCGACGGGGATCGACGCGGGGCCGTCGCCGATCATGCGCCGCGAGATCGCATAACGGTCGTTCCGACGCGCGAGCAGCCAGAATCCCGCGAGGGCGGTCCAGAATCCGGCTGATATCCACGCGAACAATATCGCGAACAACACCAGGATGCCGATCTCGAGCGGCCGGCGCCCGTGGTACGGCAGGATCAGCGCCATGTAGTCGCTGGCCACGAGCGTCTGCACGACGATGAGCGTCACGAGCACGAGGCGCCGGTGCGCCGCCTGCTGGCGCCAGCGGCTCCCGGGGTCGCGCGGCTTCGCGGCCGAGCGGCGATCGCGGCCGGAGTGAGCCGGACCGGCGTCATCCGGCTGCTTCCGCCGGCTGAACCAGGCATGCGGAGCCATCGGACTCCGCGCGAGCCGCGGCGTGGTCTCCAGGCGTTCGCGCCCGTGGATGTCGTGGCATTGGATCGCCTCGGCCGCAGGACCTTCGCGGGTCGTGGCGAGGCGAACGCGGGCGCCGATCGTCGCGTAGGCGGCGTTCGCCGAATTGGCGGCGGAAGCCGACAGCGACGCATGCAGCCGCGCGAGAGCATCGCCCGCGTCACGCGCGCACTGCAGCGCGTCGGCCAGCAATGCCGAACGCCGGTCGGCGGCGAGTGGAAGGCGCGCAAGGTAGCGCCGCAGCAGCGCCGCCACGCCCGCGCTCAATTCGTCGGAAGGATGTAGCTCCATGTTTCCGAAAGCGTCGTGGCACCGTTACGCAGGAAGGCACGCAACTCGCCCGGCTTCTTGTCGTCCTGGCGCCTGATGCGAAGCGCAAGGCGCCATCCGTTGGTCACGTCGTTGTGGTAGGCGTTCGCCTCGACGAGCTCGACGTTCGAATCGGTGCTGACGACGCCCTGCACCGGCGTATCGGCCGGCAGGTTGCGCAGCACGTCACCCTCGAAATCGATCATGAACGCAATGCTGTCGTCGGGTTTGCGCAGGTAGCCGTGACCGCGGCGTGTCTGCGCCACGTAAGCGAGCGTCGGACGCGTCTCGTTATCCTTCTGCCAAAGCATCCGGTATTCGAAATCGTAGGGCTGCAGCGGCGCGAGCGACGCATCGGGGACGAAGTACGCAACGATATTGTCGTTCGTCTCGTCGGGCGTGGGAATCTGCACGAGCTCGATGCGCCCGTTGCCCCAGTTGCCCTTCGGCTCGATCCAGACCGACGGGCGCGTCTCGTACCGTGCTTCGAGGTCTTCGTAATCGAAGAAGCGGCGATCGCGCTGCAGCACGCCGAAGCCGAGCGGATTGTCGACGGCGAACGACGTGACCAGCAGCCGCTTCGGATTCACGAGCGGGCGCCACAGGTATTCGCCGGTGCCCGACTGCACCGACAAGCCGTCCGAGTCATGGACTTCGGGCCGGAAGTCGTCGATTCCGAGGCGATGATTCTCGCCGAAGTAATACATGCTCGTCAGCGGTGCGATGCCGAGCTTCGATACGTTCTGCCGCAGATAGATCCGGCCGCGCACGTCGAGCGCCGTGTCGACGCCGGGACGCACCGCGAAGCGATACGCGCCGGTCGCGCGCGGCGAGTCGAGCAGCGCGTAGATGCGCAGCTCGCGCGCCTGCGGCGCCGGGCGCTCGATCCAGAATTCGGTGAAGCGCGGGAATTCCTCGCCCGACATCAGCGCCGTGTCGATAGCAAGGGCACGCGCGGAAATTCCGTAGCGCTGTCCCTTGCCGAGCGCGCGGAAATAGCTCGCGCCCTGGAACACCAGCACTTCGTCCTTGTAGCGCGGCGAATTGATCGGGAAGTGGACGCGAAACCCGGCGAAGCCGAGTCCGTCGAGCTCCTTGGGATCGATATGGTTCGCGCCGTAATCGAAAAGGCTCGGGTCGAAGCGGATGTCATGCACGCCGTCGGGTGTCACCTCGTGCATGCGCACCGGGTAGTTGTAATAGAGGCCCTGGTGAAAGAACATCACCTCGAACTGCAGGTTGGCCTTGCGCCACAGCGCCCGGTCGGGCTTGAAGCGGATGTCGCGGTACTGGTCGTACGTCAGTTCCTGCAGTGCCTTCGGCAGGTTGACGTCAGGTTTCTTGTAAGCGCTGGCCGCGAGGCTCTTCGCGCGCGCGGCGACATCCTCGAAGCCGAAGGCGGCACTCGCCGTCGAGACGATGAGTGCTGCGCACGCGAGCGATACGGCAGCGAGCGCCGCGATGTCGCGCCTCCGCCTGCCGGCAATATGCCGAACGCGGCTCAGAAGCAGATCCGGCCGCCGAAGTGGCGGCCGAACCCGCCGGCGCACACGGCGGGCCCCCAGTAATACGAGCGCGGTCCCCAGTAATACGGGGCGGGATAGCGGTAATACGGAACGTAGTAGGGCGGCGGCTCGACGACGACGTAATCGCGCGACGGCGCCTCGGCCACGTAGTCGGGGGGCACCGGCTCGACGTAGTCGCGCGGACGCGGTTCGACGTAGTCAGGCGGCACATCGCTGCGTGCGCCCGGGCGCGGCGCGGACGACACGCCGGCCACCTGGCGGGCGATCTGCCATTCGCGCCACTTGATCAGCCGATCGGCTTCATCCGCGGTGATCTCACCGCGCGACACGCGATCCTCGGTTTGCTTGCGATACGGGTCGAGCCGTTGCTCGAGGGTCGCCGATTGCTGCTGCGTCAGCGACGGCAGCGGCGGTGGCGATGATTGCGCGAGCGCGCACGGGGCACCGGCCAGCAGTGCAATCGTGATTCCCGACAACGCGAACAGCCGTTTCATCCTTGGCTCCTTGTTGCTTGTCCTGTCGCGGCGACAGTGCTTTCCGGCCGAGATTCGACCGCGTGCAGATGTAGCGGTTCGTGATCGAGCACGCTCGTCGCACGCGCGACGCGCACGCTACGCACAGTGCAGGGTGCGGCCGAGCCGGACATCATACCGCGCGATGCCGGCGCGACCATGGCGCGGGATGACTGTCGTCGAGCGGCGACGAAAGCGCTGTCATCAAACGCGCGCCTCCGCGCGTTCTGGATGGCGTGATGTTTGCGACGTTGCTTCACGGAAACGTCGATGGCTCGGGCGAACGCTGCGGTAAGTAGCAATTACAACCGCGCGGGAGAGCGCTCGCATGCCTTGTAGGACCCGACCCACAGCGCTACAGGACAACGCCATGACTCGATCCAACGCCTCGCCACGCCTGACGCATCTGCTTGCAATCGTCGCTGCGATGCTGTCGCTTTCCGTGTGCGCGCAGCCGCTGCCGCAGGATTCCGGATCGGATGCCGATCCCCCGTCGCGTGTCGCGCGAATGTCGTACGCGAGCGGCCGCGTGAGCTTCTCGCCAGGCGGCAGCGATGCCTGGGTCGAGGCGCGCGTGAACCGGCCCATTGTCACCGGGGATCGCCTCTGGGCCGACAGCGATTCGCGCGCCGAGGTCGCGATCGACAACAGCACGTGGTGGCTCGGCGACACCACCAGCATTGCGGTTTCGAATCTCGACGATCGCATCGTTCAGATGCAGGTGCAGGAAGGCGTGCTCGAGGTTCGTGTGCGTCGCGTGCCGGCGGACAACATCGTCGAGATCGACACGCCCAACCTGGCCTTCTCGATCACGCGTCCCGGGCGCTATCGCGTGGAGGTCGACCCGCAGGACGGCTCGACGATGGTTGCCGTTCGCGACGGCAGCGGCGACGTCTACGGTGAAGGCGGCTCGTATGTGATCACTGCCGGGCAGGCGTACCGCTTCTACGGCACCGACGTTTCCGACAGCGAATTCGTCGCGCTGCCACCGGTGGACGCGTTCACCCGCTTCGTGCAGGACCGCGATCGCGTCTATACGAGTTCGGCATCGCTGCGCTACGTGTCGCCTGCGGTGATCGGCTACGAGGACCTCGATCGCTATGGAACATGGAGCGTCGAGACGACGTACGGCAACGTCTGGTTCCCGCGCCAGGTGGCGGCCGATTGGGCGCCGTATCGCGAAGGACACTGGGCGTGGATCGACCCGTGGGGCTGGACCTGGGTGGACGACGAGCCGTGGGGCTTCGCGCCGTTCCATTACGGACGCTGGGCGCATTTCGGCCGCGGATGGGGCTGGGTGCCGGGTCCGCGCAGCGCGCGCGCCGTCTATGCGCCGGCGCTCGTTGCGTTCGTCGGCGGCGCGGGCTTCGGCCTGTCGGTGTCGTCGGGACCGGCAATAGGCTGGTTCCCGCTGGGGCCGCGCGAGGTTTACGTGCCGCCGTACCGCGTGAGCCGTAACTACTTCCAGCGCGTGAACGTCACCAATACCGTGGTGAACGTGACGAACATCACGAACATCTACAACAACCCGACGCGCGTGTCGCAATTGAATTACGTGAATCGCAGCGCCCCGAACGCGTTGACGGCCGTGCCGCCGGCGGCGTTTGCGCAATCGCAGAGCGTTCGCCGCGCGGCGGTCGCGCTGCCTGCAACGGCCGTGCAGCGTGCGCAAGTGCAGGCGGTCGCCGCGGTCGCTCCGGCACGCCCGGCGTTTCTCGGCGCGGCACCCGCGGCGCAGGTGCGCCCGCCGGCCGCCACGATGCAGCGCCAGGTCGTCGCCAAGGCGCCGCCGCCTCCGCCGCCGGTGCCCGACGCACAGAAGGTCCAGGCGCTGGAGAAAAATCCCGGGCGTCCGTTGACGCGGGCGGAGGTGCAAACGCTGCGCCGCGCCGCGCCGCCCGCGGCCGCATCGGCCGCTGCGGCACCCGCGCCAGCGAAAGTTGTTTCGCCCCCCAAACCCGCTGCAAATGCAGCGCCGCCGGCCCGCGAGGCGGGGACGCGCCGTCCGGGCGCCGCACCCAAGGGACCTCCGGGTGCCGCAGGGCCGGAAGCCGCACCGAAGGGACCGCCGGGTGCAGCACCCGAAGCTGCGCCGAAGGGACCGCCGGGTGCTGCCGCACCGCCGCCGCGCGGGCCGACTGCGCCACCCTCAACCGTGCCTCGGCGCAATGCGCCGGAAGCGGCACCCGCTGAACGTGCCGCGCCGCCGGCGCGGTCCACCCCCCGCACGCCGCCGGGGGCGGCGGAGCCCGGCGCACGGCCGGAGACACCGGGTGCTGCGCCCGAATCGCCGGGAGTCGCGCGTCCGCCCGAAGCGCGACGCCCGGAGACCGGCGCGGTTCCTGGCGCGTCGCGGCCGCCGGAGCGGCCCGTCCCGACTCCGCGGGCAGCGCCCGGCCGGCCCGAAGGAGGCCCGCCCGGCCTTGCGCCGCGTCCCGAAGAAAGAGTCCCGGTAACGCCGCGGACCCCGCCCCAGGCTGCGCCACCGGTGCGAGCCGCCCCCGAGCCGCAACGTCCACCCGAGGCGCGTGCGCAACCGCAACGTCCACCCGAGGCCCGGCCCGAGCCGCAACGTCCACCCGAAGCGCGTGCGCAACCGCAACGTCCGCCGGAAGCGCGGCCGCAGCCGCAACGTCCGCCCGAGGCGCGCCCCGAGCCGCAACGTCCACCGGAAGCGCGGCCGCAGCCGCAACGTCCGCCGGAAGCGCGTCCCGAGCCGCAACGTCCACCGGAAGCGCGGCCGCAGCCGCAACGTCCGCCGGAAGCGCGGCCGCAGCCGCAACGTCCGCCGGAAGCGCGTCCACAACCGCAGCCCGAAGCGGCGCGCCGCCCCGAGCCGCCGCGCGGACCGCCGCCCCAGGCGGCGCGCCCGGCTCCGGAGCAGCGGCAGCCTGCGCAGCGGCCGCCGCCCAAGGACGAGAAGGGCAAGGACAAGGACAAGGAGGGCAATGGCTAGCGTTGGCAGCCACTGCCAGGACTGCGCGACCATGACATCGCACGTCGCCAGCCCGGCGCCTCGGCGGCGCCGGGCGCGTCAGTGCTTGCTGCGTGATTCGTCGATCTTTTGATCCTCGCTTTTCGCCGCTTCCATCGCTTCGGGCTCGAGCTTCTCGGCCGATTCGTTGAGACGGATGAAAACGCCCCAGCCGGCGAGCAAGGCCGCCGCCGTGATGCCGATCGTGGCGGCGTAGGGCAGCAGCTCGGGGTTGTCGCGGCTGTAGTGGAACACCGCGACGAGCGTCTCTATGGACAGCGAGACCACGAGCACGACCATGAACCGCGACAGGAAGCGCCGCACGCGCGTCGGCGCGCTCATGTGGGCTTCGCGCTGGACTTCCTCCTCGACGATCGTCTGGCCGAGCTCGAGTGACGCGACCGCGATCGTGACGAGCGCGATCGCATCGAGCACGTGGCCGAGCCGCATCTGCACGGCCGACTCGCCCGGCGCCACGACCTGCCACAGCTCGTAGCCGGCAAAGCACAGCAGGCCAAGGGCTGCGAGCACGAACAGGACGCTGACGACGAGATGCGCCGCAGGAAACAGGCGCAGCAGCATCCTGATCGGCGCCGGGCTGCGGCCGGAGCCGGGCATCGACGTACCGGCCGAATCAGCGGATCGACATGCCCGACACGGGCCCGCCGACGGACATTCCACCGCCGGTATCGCGGGGAACGGTGATGCGAGGCAGATTCACGCCGCCTGCGTCGCTGCTCGACTCGCGCGGGCGGCTCGCGGCGCCACCGAATGCCACCGCCGGCCGCATTCCGGCGACGATCTCCTCGACGGTCGCCGGGCCACCCTTGCCGGCAACACGGCCACGATCGATCGGTGGACATTGCTCGCTGTTCATCGTGATCAGCTGCTGGTGGCGCGCGCGCATCGCGTCGCGGGCCGCGGCGCCCTCGTCGCTCAAATCGATCGGCGGCGTCGTGTTCTGATAGATCACCTCGTTGCTGCCGTCCACGATCGCGTAGCAGCGCACCGCGGCGGCGGGTGCGGCCGCGCCGGCGAGGACGACAAGGGCAAGGATGCGTGGAACAAGGCAGAAATGCATGGCGTATTCCCGGAAGCCGGAGTCGGCGAACGATTCATCCTAAGCCGCGCACCTCGCCGTCGGCAATGCATTTGGTCGGGAATGGCGCTCGGGGATCCCGCGGCGTCGTCGAATTTGCCACGCCGGCGACACGGCTGGGCGCGTGCGCCTACACTTTCGCTGGTGACGTTGGGGGCATCCATGCATCGCACGAATTGGCTCGCCGCGATCGCACTCGCGATCGCCACCACGCCGGTGACGGCGCAAACGCCGCTGGCAACCACCTATTTTCCTGTCGCGGCCGGCGTTCACCCGCACGACGTCGCAGCCGCCACGCAGCCCGGCGGGCCGGTCTATTACACCGGGCAGGCGGTCGGCAAGCTCGGCATACTCGATCCGGCGAGCGGGCGTTCCGTCGAAATCGCGCTTGGCGAGCGATCGGCGCCGCACGGCGTCATCGTCGGTCCCGACCGCGCGGCCTGGATCACCGATGGGGGTGCCAATGCGATCGTCCGCGTCGACGCAGACACGCACGCGATCACGCGCTGGGTTTTGCCTGCCTCGGCGCCCGATGCGAATCTCAATACGCCGACCTTCGATCGCCGAGGACGGCTGTGGTTTACGGGCCAAGCCGGCTATTACGGCCGCCTCGACCCGGCGAGCGGCCATATCGACATCTGGCGCGCGCCGGGCGGGGCCGGCCCGTACGGGATGACGACCACACCGTCGGGAGACGTGTACTACGCGTCGCTTGCGGGCAATCACATCGCGCACGTCGACGTCGATACCGGCAAGGCGAGCATCATCGCGCCTCCAACGGCGAACCAGGGTGCGCGCCGAGTATGGTCCGACTCGAAGGGCAACGTCTGGGTCAGCTACTGGAACACGGGCCAGGTCGGACGTTACGACCCGGCCGCGCAGGCGTGGCGTGAATGGAAGCTGCCGGGGCGTGCACATGCGTACGCCGTATGGGTCGATCCGGACGACAACGTATGGCTGTCGGACTGGTCGGCCAATGCGATCATCCGCTTCGACCCGCGCACCGAGCGCTTCACCGCGTTCCCCTCCGATCGCGAGCACGCCGACGTGCGCGAGCTGCAGGGTCGCGCGCACGAAACCTGGGGCGCCGAATCAGGCACCGATCGACTCGTGCGCATCGGCCGGCGTTGACGCGCACGTCGCTTCGTCAGTATTGCGGCGGCGCGTTGTCCGGTACTACGCGAAGCCAGCCCTTCGGACACGTCGGTACGGCCGGGTAGTACCCGCTGTCGGGACAGTAGAACTGCGCTTGCGGTTGCGCTTGCTGCGGCTCGACGTACACCTGCGCCGGATAATCGTAGTACGTGTACGAAGGGTAGTCGTAGTACGAATACGCCGGGTAGCCGTAGTAGGGCCAGAACAGCGGGGCGCCGATGAACACGCTGCCGAAGCCGCGGAATCCGCGGCCGTGGAAGTGGCCGCCATGGAAGTTGTGACCGCCATGGAAGTTCCCCCCGCCATGGAATCCGCCGCCGCCGTGGAAACCACCGCCGCCGTGGAAACCACCGCCCCCGTGACCGCCACCTCCGTGGCTCTGCGCTTGCGCACCGGTGGCAGCGAGGCTCGCTCCCGCCGCAATTGCACACGCGATCAGCATGCTTTTCATGATGTGCCTCCTGTATCCCCGCTCAGGTTTGAAACGCGCCGATCGCCACGGTTCGCCCTGCGCGGATGTCGATCCGCAGGGAACGCGAGACGCATGCCAACCGTTGACGCTGTTACGCATCGTTACGAATGGCGTGGGTCGAGCGCGTCGCGCAGCCCGTCGCCGACGAGGTTGAACGACAGCACGAGCAGGAAGATCGACACCCCGGGCCAGATGGCCATCCATGCGGCATTGTCGATGTAGTTCTTCGCCGTGTTGAGCATGCTGCCCCAGCTCGGCTGCGGTGGCTGCTGCCCGAGCCCGAGGAACGACAGGCTGGCCTCGGCGATCACGGCAGCCGCGATCGCGAGTGTCGCCTGCACCAGCAGCGGCGGCACGATGTTCGGCAGCACGTGCAACAGCGCGATGCGCCACGGCGGATTGCCGATCGCGCGCGCGGCGAGCACGTAGTCCTCGGAGCGCACGGCGAGCGTGGTTCCCCGCGTCAGCCGGACGAACACCGGCGTCGCGGAGATGCCGATGGCGATCATCGCATTGGCGAGGCTCGGGCCGAGGAAGGCAGCCAGCGCGATTGCAAGGATGAGGAACGGACAGGCGAGCAGCGCGTCGGTCAGCCGCGAGATCAGCATGTCCACCTTGCCGCCCGCGTAGCCGGCGAGAAGGCCGGCCGGGACGCCGATCGACAGCGAGATCAGCACCGACAGCACGCCGGCCTCGAGCGACGCGCGCGCGCCGAAGATCACGCGCGACAGCACGTCGCGGCCGATTTCGTCGGTGCCGAACCAGTGCGCCGCACTCGGCGCCTTGCGCACCGCCGCGAAGTTCGTCCCGATCGGATCGTAGGGTGCGATCAGCGGCGCGAATACCGCCGCCGCAACGAACACGGCGATGACGACGATGCCCGCCGCCGCAGCGGGACGTGCCAGCAGCCTGCGCAGCGGATGCGGGCGTGCCGCGGCAGGGGTTGCGGGCGCGGCGATCGGCGGCGTTTCGGCAAGCGCTGCCATTCGTCGTCATCCGACGCGCATGCGCGGATTGGCAACGGCGTAAAGGATGTCGGCGACGAGGTTCAGCACGATGTACGCGGTGGCGGTGAACAGCACGACGCCCTGGACGACGGCGAAGTCACGGTTGAATACGGCGTCGACGATCAGCTTGCCGAATCCGGGGATCGTGAACACCTGCTCGGTCAGCACGGCGCCCGACAGCAGCGTGCCGAACTCGAGCGCGCCGAGCGTGATGATCGGAATGAGCGCGTTGCGCAGCGCATGCTTCAGGATCACGTCGCGTTCGCGCACGCCCTTCGCCCGCGCCGTGCGCACGTAATCCGACGACAGCACCTGCAGCATCGCGCTTCTCGTGTGGCGCATCAGCACCGCGGCGATGGCATTGCCGAGCACGAAGGCGGGCATGATCATCGCCGCCAGATTGGCTCGCCAGTCGTCGAACGGGCTCACGTATCCCGACGCGGGCAGCCAGCCGAGCGTCACCGAAAACAGCAGGATCAGCATGATGCCGAGCCAGAAGTTGGGCGTCGACAATCCCCATAGCGCAACCACGTTGGCGCCGTAATCCCATCCGCTGCCGCGCCGAACGGCGGACACGACGCCTGCCGGAATGCCGATCGCGAGCGCAATGACGATCGCGATGCATGCGAGCTCGAGCGTCACGGGAAGCTTCTCGGCGATCAGCGTGCGCACCGGTTGCTGCATGCGCAAGGATTCGCCGAGATCGCCGTGCACCACACCGCGCACCCAGTAGAGGTAGCGCACGGGGAAAGGCTGGTCCAGATGCAGCGTTTCGCGCAGATGCGCGATCACCGCCGGATCACGCTCCTCGCCCGCGAGCACCATTGCGGGGTCGCCCGGGAGCAGCTGCTGTAGCGCAAAGATCAGGATCGACGCGAAGACGAGCGTCGGCACGATCGTCGCGATCCGGCGGACAAGATACGCGGTCATCGCGAATGACTACGACGCCGCCCGCGCGGCTACCTGAAGCGCAATCCGGTCACGCGAACGAGGCCGTCGGGAATCGCGCGCAGGCCGTCGAGCTTGTTCGTGTAGGCCCACAGCCAGTGGCGGTGATAAAGGTAGACGATCGGACGGTCCTTGAGCACGATTGCAGCGAGGTCGGCGTAGAGCTTGCGCCGCTCGTTCGTGTCGAGCGTCGTGCGCGAGCGCTTCAGCAGATCGTCGACGTCGGGCTTGCAGTACCCGGCGTAATTCAGCGGCTGCTTGCAGGCGTCGAAACTGAAGATGTTGCCGTCGGGATCGGCGCGCCCGCTCCATGCCAGCACGTAGGCGTCGAACTGCCCCTTGTCGGCGAGATCGAGCGACGTGGCGAACTCGGTCGACTGGATCTTCACGTCGAAACCGGCTTCGCGCGCCATCGCCTGCACCACCTGGGCGATGCGCTGCGCATCGGCGGTCGTCGGCGTCATCAGCGTGAACGACGGGTTCGTGACGCCGGCCTCCTTCAGCAGCGCCTTCGCCCGCTCGACGTTGCGCTTCGGCATCGGCACGTTCTTCGCGTAGAAGGTGTTCGTGTCGGCGACCCACTGGTTGCCCGGGTCGGCTTCGCCGTCCATCACCACCTGCACGATGCCGTCGCGGTCGAGGGCCAACTCGAACGCCTCGCGCACGCGGGGGTCGCGCCCGAGCGGATTCTTCTGCGCGAGGTCGCTTTTCCCGACGTTGATCGTGATGCCCTGGTAGCCGATCTCGGTGATCTTCGTCAGCTTGAAACGCGTGTCGCCCTTCACCTGCGCAACGTCGGAGGGCGCGAGCCGTTCGATGAAGTCGAGCTGGCCCGAGCGCAGGTTCGCGAGGCGCACCGTGGAATCGGGAATGGGCAGGTAGACGATGCGCTCGAAGTGCACGTTCGCCTTGTCCCAGTAATTCGGAAAGCGCTCGAGCACGATGCGATCCTGCGCGACACGCTCGACGAAACGGAATGGTCCCGCGCACACCGGCTTGGCGCCGAACTTGTCACCCTCGGCCTGCGCGGCCTTCGGCGACACGATCATGCCGGCGCGATCGGCGAGCTGGGCGAGCAGCGGCGAGAATGGGGCCGAAAGGTTGAGCCGCACGGTCAGCGGATCGACGACGTCGACGCTCGACAGCGGCGCAAGCTCGCCGCGCCTGTTCGAGCCGGGCATCGTCTTGTGCCGCTCGAGGCTGAACTTCACCGCGGCGGCATCCATTTTCTCGCCGTCGTGGAAGACCACGCCGTCGCGCAGCTTGATCGTCAGCGCCTTGTTGTCGGGCGACCACTGGTAGCTCGCGGCAAGCTGCGGGACGATGTCGAGCTTTTCGTCGATGTCGAACAGCTTGTCGCAAAGTGCCGAGAACACGATGCGGCCGACGAAGCTTCGCGCCAGCGTCGGGTCGAGGACGTCGGGGTCCTCGGCGAGGCCGATGCGCAGCGTCTGTGCCGAAGCGCCGGCAGCAAGCGCGAGCACGCATCCCAGCGCGAGCATCAAGCGACGAAATGGCTGTCTCATCGAACCTCCCTATGCATCCGATCCGCGGCAGTCGTGATGCGAGGCGCGCCTCGCGCATCCGCCGAATGAGCATAGCATGCGCAAAACGGTGTCGTGTCCCGCTCCGGACAAGCAATCCTCCGGCATAGGGTCGAATGGGTACGGCGCCGGCGTTGATGCGCTCGAAGCGCGCGGACGATTTCGCCGAACGCACGCGCGAAGTGGCGCTGCGGTCGCATTTGCGGTAAAACCGAAGCGTGGACAATGTCGTCCATATGCACGAGGACGCAAAACTTGGCCAAGCCCAATTTCGAGTTCCAGAAACGCCAGAAGGAGCTGGAGAAAAAGCGCAGGAAGGAAGAGAAAAAGCAGAAGAAGCTCGACCGCGCCGCCGCGCAGACCCCCGGCGCCGGCGAATCGCCGCCGGCCGAAACGAGCTGATCCCGGATTCAATCGGCCCTGCGCCACACGGTCGCCAGCCAGGGTTGCTGGTCGCGCGGTCGCCCGCTCGGGCGATAGTAGTGATCGAGCAGCGTGAACCCCGCGTCGCTCACGTGCGCTGACCACGTGGCGAAATCGAGAAAGGCACCGTAGCGGCCGCGGTTCCAGCCTTCCTCGTTGTGCCCGTGCGGATTGGACGCGAACAGGACGCCGCCGGGCTTCAGCGTGCCGCGAAGTTCGCCGAGCACGCGCGGCAGCGTGGCGACCGGGACGTGAAACAGCGACGCGTTGGCAAAGATCCCGTCGAAGCGCGCCTCGGGCAGGGCGAGCTGCAGGAAATCCTGCTGCCAGACTTCGCAGCCGCTCGATTCGCGCGCCATCTTGACGAAACTCGCGGTGCCATCGAGGCCCACGGCAACGTGGCCGAGCGAGGTGAACGTGCAAAGGTCGCGCCCCGGTCCGCAGCCGAAGTCGAGGATCGTGAACGGTGGGGGCGCCTCGATACGTGACAGCAGCGCGTCGATGTTCTGCCTGACGTCGTGGTCGCGCGTCGCGTCGCGGAACGCCTCCGCCTGCGCTTCGTAATGTGCGAGCGTGCCGCTCGCAATCGTACGATGATCGGGCTCGGCCACGCGTCTATGTCCATTCGCGCACTGGCACGCCGAGCGCGTCGCGCAGGCGATCGGTGCGTCGTCTTCTTCGCGCCGGGCCGCTTGCGCGTTCGACGGACCGCGCGAGCACGCGAATCGCGTGCACGGCTTCGCGCTTCCCGGTTTCGCGCGTCCCGTCCGCGATCTGGTGGCGGCAACTCGTGCCGTCGGCGACCACCAGTGTGTCCGGACCCGCGCTGCGCACTGCGGGCAGCAGCGAAAGCTCGCCCATGCGCATCGATACGTCGTAGTGACGGGCCGCATAGCCGAACGATCCCGCCATGCCGCAGCAGCTCGACTCGACCGGCTCGACGGCAAGCTCCGGTATCCAGCGCAACACGTCGACGGTCGCGGCCGCGGCGTCGAACGCCTTCTGGTGGCAATGCCCATGCACGAGCGCGCGCTTTTCGGGCAGGGCGGCAAGCGCAATGGGCGCCTTTCCCGCCGCACGCTCCCGGACCAGGAACTCCTCGATCAGGAATGCACGTTCGGCGATGCGCTGCGCTGCGTCGCCGAAGCGCAGTGCGAGGAATTCGTCGCGCAGCGAGAGCAGGCACGAAGGCTCCAGTCCAACGATTACAGCGCCTGCCGCGACGTAAGGCGCCAGCGCGTCGACGACGCGCCGCGCCTCGTGCCTCGCCTGGTCGACCAGTCCGTAAGCGAGAAGCGTGCGCCCGCAACAGAGCGGACGCGCGCCCCAAGCGTCCCTCGGCGCCGGCACGGCGACCTCGGCGCGATAACCGGCGGCTCGAAGCACACGCAATGCGGCGTGCGCGTTCTCCGGTTCGAACGCGTTGGTGAAGCTGTCGACGAACAGCACGACGTCGACCGGTGCGATGTCGTGCGCGGCGCCATCGCGATAGCCGCGGAAGAACGTGTTGTAGCGAAAGCGCGGCAGCGAGCGCTGAGCAGCGATTCCCGTCGGGCGCTCGAGCAGGCGTGCAAGGCCGGGGACGGCGTCGCGCAGGTTGAGCAGCGGCGCAACGGACGATGCGCCGGGCGCCCAGCGCGGCAGATACGCGATCAGCCGATCGCGCAGCGGCATGCGGTGGCTCCGCCGCCACTGGTACTGGAACTCGATCTTCATTCGCGCCATGTCGACGCCGGTGGGGCACTCGCGGCGGCAGCCCTTGCAGCTCACGCAAAGGTCGAGCGCCTCGCGCACGGCGTCGGAAGCGAACGTGTCGCCCAGCTGGCCCGACAGCGCGAGTCGCAGCGTGTTCGCGCGCCCGCGGGTCAGGTGAATCTCGTCGCGCGTCACGCGATAGCTCGGACACATCGTGCCCGCATCGAACTTGCGGCAGTGACCGTTGTTGTTGCACATCTCGGCCGCCTTGGCGAAGCCCTGCGCGGCGTCACCCCCGCTGCCCGGCGGGGTGGTTACGCCGGTCATCGGGTCGTTTTGCACGTCCCACGCCGACCAGTCGAGACCGGTGTCGAGTGCCAAGGTGCGGTACGTGGGCGGAAAGCGGAAGAGCGTCGGATCGTCCATTCGCGCCGCGCGGACGATCTTGCCCGGATTCATGAGCCCCGCCGGGTCGAACAGGTCCTTGATCCGCTCGAAGGCGTGGGTCAGCCGGGGCCCGAATTGCCAGTGCACCCATTCGCTGCGCACGAGCCCGTCGCCGTGCTCGCCGGAGAACGCGCCCTTGTACTCGCGCACGATCGCGGCGGCCTCCTCGGCGATGGCACGCATCTTTTCCGCGCCGTCGCGCCGCATGTCGAGGATCGGCCGCACGTGCAGCGTGCCGACCGACGCATGCGCATACCAGGTGCCGCGCGTGCCGTGGCGCGCGAAGATCTCCGTCAAGCGGTCGACGTAAGCGGCGAGATGCTCGAGCGGGACCGCGCAATCCTCGATGAACGACACCGGCTTGCCGTCGCCGCGCAGGCTCATCATGATGTTGAGGCCCGCCTTGCGCACGTCCCACAGCGCCTTCTGCGCATCGGCGGCCGCGATCCTCACGAGGCGCTCCGCGAGGCCGATGTCGCCGAGCAGCGCGTCCAGATCGTCGAGCTTGTGCAGCACGGCCGCTTCGTCGTCGCCGATGAATTCGACGAGGAGGATCGCCTGCGGCGCGCCGATCAGCGCGCGCTCGATCACCGGTGCAAATGCGGGATTGCCGCGCGCGAGGTCGATCATCGTGCGGTCGACGAGCTCGATGGCGGAAGGTCCGAGGGCCGCGAGGTGGCGCGCCGAATCCATCGCGTCGTGCAGCGTGGCGAAGTTGACGACGCCGAGCGCGCGATGGCGCGGAAGCGGCGCGCACTGCAGCGTCAGCGTGCGCGTCCAGGCGAGGGTGCCCTCGCTGCCGACGAGAAGGTGCGCGAAATTGACGGCGCCGTCGACGGTGTACGGCCGCACGCTTTGCGGATTGAAGACGTCGATGTTGTAGCCGCCGACGCGCCGCAACACCTTCGGCACAACGCGCTCGATCTCGTCGCGCTCGCGCAACCCGAGCTCGCGCAGGCTTCCGATCAGCGCGTGCACGCGCGGCGACGCCTCGTGCATCGCATGCTCCGGGCCGAACCACGCCTCGGTGCCGTCCGACAGGCGCGCCTCGATGCCGACGACGTTGTGCACCATGTTGCCGTAGGCGAGCGAGCGCGAGCCGCACGAGTTGTTGCCTGCCATGCCGCCCAGCGTCGCCTGTGCCGACGTGCTGACATCGACGGGATACCAGAGGCCATGCCGGCGCAACCAGGCATTGAGCGAGTCGAGCACGATGCCCGGCTCGACCGTTACCGTACCGGCGTGCGCATCGAACGCAACGACGCGATCGAGATGCTTGCTGTGGTCGATGACGAGTGCCGCACCCACCGTCTGGCCGCATTGCGAGCTGCCGGCGCCGCGCGGCAGGATCGGCGCGTGCATCTCGGCGCAGACCTCCATCGCCGCGCGCACGTCGTCGTCGTCTTGCGGCACCAGCACGGCGAGGGGCTCGATCTGGTAGATCGACGCGTCGGTCGCATAGCGTCCGCGAGACGCGGCATCGGTCAGCAGCGTGCCCCTGATTGCGCTTCGCAATCGGCGCCATGCCGCGTCGTCGCCGCGCGGGTGGAACACGAGTGGTTCTACATCGGGCGAATTCACGCGGCCGGTCCCGTTGCTGTCGGCTTGTTGAAGTGCATCCGCGCGTCGCGAAGGCCTGCGCGCGGTGCGCCGATTATAGAAGGAGCGGAGCGGTGCGCCCTTGGACCGGCTGTGGACATTGTGTAGTATCGCGCCGAAAGCTGACTGGAGGAGGAGTGATGAAACATCGTCTTGTCGATGCATTTCGCGCAACCCGGCGCACCGCGCTCGTGATCGTGGCGACGGGTCTCGCGGCGCTCGCCGCACCCGCCGCACTCGCACAGACAGAAATCAAGCTCGGCCACGTCGGCGAGCCGGGATCGCTGTTCCAGAAGAGTGCCGACGAATTTGCCAGGCGCGCCAACGCAAAGCTGGGTGGCAAGGCGAAGGTCATCGTCTACGGTTCGAGCCAGCTCGGCGGCGACAAGGAGATGATCCAGAAGCTCAAGCTCGGCACGCTCGACATGGCGCTGCCGTCGACGGTGATGAGCTCGGAGGTGGACATCGCGGGCATTTTCGAGATGCCGTACATCGTCAAGGACCGCGCGCACATGGGACGCATCGAAAAGGAGGTCTTCTGGCCGATGATCGAGCCGGCAATCGAGAAGAAGGGACTCACGGTGCTCGCCGTATGGGAGAACGGCGTGAGGCACATCACGAACAACAAGCGGCCGATCAAGTCGCCGGCGGATCTCACGGGCATCAAGCTGCGCGTGCCGGAAGGCAAGTGGCGCGTCAAGATGTTCCAGGCGTATGGCGCCAATCCGAGCCCGATGAAATTCTCCGAGCTCTTCACCGCGCTGCAGACCGGCGTGATGGATGGCGAAGAGAATCCGCTGACGCAGATCTACTCGGCGAAGCTGCAGGAAGTGCAGAAATACCTGTCGCTGTCGGGACACGTATACACGCCGGCGTACCTCACGGTGGGGACGAAGCGCTGGTCCGCGCTGCCCGCCGACGTGCGCAAAACCCTCGCCGACACGGCGAAGGAAACGCAGGCGTTCGTCTACGAAACCGCCGCGCGCGACGAGGAGGACCTGCTCGGCAAGCTGAAGCAGGCCGGCATGCAGGTGAACGAGGTCGACAAGGACGCGTTCGTGGCCGCGAGCAAGCCGATCTACGATGAGTTCGCGAAGGAGGTTCCCGGTGCGGCCGCGGCGATCGACCGCGCGAACGCGCTGCGGAAGTGAACGGGTTCCGCAACGGTTACGGCCGCTTCCTCGAGTGGGTGGTCTCGGCGCTGATGATCATTCTCTTCGCCGAGGTCACGCTCGGCGTCGTGTTCCGCGCGATCGGCGCGTCGCTGATCTGGTACGACGAGATCGCGTCGGTGCTGCTCGCATGGCTCACGTTCTACGGCGCGGCGCTCGCGTCCGTGAAGCGCGCGCATATCGGTTGTCCGGAGCTGCTCGACACGATGCCATGGCCGGCGCGGCGAATCCTCAACATCGTGGCGCAGGTCCTCGTGATCGCATTCTTCGTGCTGCTCGGCGGCGTCGGCGTCGCGATCATGCCGGTGCTGGCCACCGACGCGCTCGTCAGCGTGCCCGAGATTCCGATGAGCGTCGTCCAGTCGGTGATCCCGATCTCGTCGGCGCTGATCGTCATTGCCGAAGCCCTGCACCTCATCGACCTCGTTCGCCAGCGCGGACCGGTGGAACCGGCGGGTGGCCTGTCGCTGTCCGAGGGCCTCCACTGACATCGAAGCGGCTGCAGTGAACATCGAAGACCGCTTGCCATGACGATGCTGCTGCTGTTCGCGGCCGTGCTCGCGCTCGTGCTGATCAACGTGCCGATCGCCGTGTCGCTCGGCATCGTCGCGCTCGTGGCCATGGTGTCGACGCACGGCGTCGACATCCTGCCGAATCTCGCCGTCGTCACCTACAACGGCGCCACGAGCTTCCCGCTGCTCGCCATCCCGCTGTTCATCCTCGCCGGGTCGATCATGAACGCGTCGGGGATCTCGCGGCGCCTGATCGCATTCGCGGCGTCGGTCTTCGGATGGATTCGCGGCGGGCTCGCCCACGTGTCGATCGGTGCGTCGCTGTTCTTCGCCGAGATCTCGGGCTCGGCGGTGGCGGACGTCGCAGCACTCGGGTCGATCCTGATTCCCGGCATGAAGGCGAAGGGCTATCCCGCGCCACTCGCGGCCGCGATAATGTCGTCGGCCGCGACGCTGGCCGTCATCATCCCGCCGTCGATCCCGATGATCCTCTACGCGGTGATGGCCGAAACCTCGGTCGTGCAGCTCTTCGTTGCGGGCATCGTGCCGGGCATCATCGGCGGCATCGGCCTGATGGCCATGGCTTACGCCTTTGCACGCCGCTACGACCTGCCGCGCGAGCAGGCGTTTTCCTGGGGCAATGTCGGAAAAACCGCACGCGAGGCGCTGTGGGCGTTCCTTCTGCCGATCATCATCCTCGGCGGCATCTTCGGCGGCGTCGTCACCGCGACCGAAGGTGCGGCGCTGGCCGTCGTCGCGTCGCTCTTCGTCGGGCTCGTGATCTATCGCGAGCTGGACGTCGCCGAACTGCGGCGCGCGATCATCGAAGGCGGCGTGCAGACCGCCGTCGTCATGCTGCTGGTGGCGACCAGCGCACTGCTCGGCACGTACCTGTCGGAGGTGCAGGCGCCGCAGCATCTGGCACAGGCGGTGTCGGATTTCACGCAGAACAAATACCTGGTGCTTGCGCTCCTGAACGTGCTGTTCCTGCTGCTCGGCATGTTCCTGCATTCCGCAGCGGCGATCATCCTCGTCGTGCCGGTCGTGATGCCGCTCGTGCGGGCGGTGGGCATCGATCCTGTCCACTTCGGGCTGATCGTCACCGTCAACCTCGGCATCGGTCAGCAGACGCCACCCGTCGCGAGCGTGCTGATGGTCGCGAGCTCGATCGCGAAGGCGTCGATCTGGAGCGTGACGCGCGTCAACGTCTGGTTCATCGCCGTGCTCGTGGCGGTGCTGCTGCTCGTCACCTACGTGCCCATCACGGGCCTGGGGCTCGTCCAGCTGTTCTACCGATGACACAACCTTCCGGCGAAGCAATCCTCGTCACCCGCGACGGCGCCATCGCGACCGTCACCCTCAACCGTCCCCAGAAGCTCAACGCGCTGACGAAGGAGATGTGGCGCGATCTGGGCGTCGCCGTCGCGCGGCTCGCGGCCGACCATGAGCTTCGCTGCATCATCGTGCGCGGCGCCGGCGAGCGCGCCTTCTCGCCGGGCAACGACATCGGCGAATTCGCGCGCGAGCGCTCGAACAAGCAGCAGGCGCGCAACTACGGCGAGTTCATGCACGCGACGGCGCGCACGCTCGCGGCCTGTCCGATTCCGATGGTTGCGCAGATCCACGGCATCTGCGTGGGGGGCGGGCTCGAGATCGCGGCGCTGTGCGACCTGCGCATCTGCGGCGCCTCGAGCCGGTTCGGCGCGCCGATCAAGAATCTCGGCCTCGTCATGGCGTACGCGGAAATGGCGCCGCTCGTCCGACTCGTCGGGACCGACGTCGCGCTGGAGATCCTGCTCGAAGGACGCATCTTCGATGCCGAAGAAGCGAAGGCGAAGGGCATCGTCACGCGCGTCGTGCCCGACGCCGATGTCGCGGCCGAAGTCGCCGCCACCGCAGCGCGGATCGCCGAAGGCGCGCCGCTCGTGGCGCGGTGGCACAAGAAGTTTGCCCGCCGGCTCGCCGAGCCGGCGCCGATTTCGGACGTCGAAGCCGACGAATGCTTCGACTGCTTCGACACCGAAGACTTCCGCATCGGCTACGCGGCGTTCCTCGCGAAGCAGAAGCCGCAGTTCACGGGGCGCTGATGGCGAAACCTTCGCATACCGCCACGGTGACGCCGGAAGTCGCTTCGCCGCATCCGGGCCCGCTTCGCGGCATGCGCGTGCTCGAGCTCGCGCAGATCATGGCGGGTCCCACCTGCGGGATGATGCTTGCCGACATGGGCGCCGACGTCGTCAAGGTCGAGAAGCTGCCGGGCGGCGACGATGCGCGCGGCTATCGCGAGCCGCGCGTCAACGGCGTGTCGGCGCCGTTCATGATGCTGAACCGCAACAAGCGCGGGATCGCGCTCAATCTGAAGCTCCCGGCCGGACGCGACGTGCTGTTGCGGATGGTGCGCGATGCCGACGTGCTGACCGAGAATTTCCGCCGCGGAACGCTCGAGAAGCTCGGACTCGGCTACGACGTGCTGGCGGCGATCAACCCGGGGCTCATCTATTGCGCGATCTCCGGCTACGGGCGCAACGGGCCAGCCGCCGACAAAGGCGGCTTCGACCTGATCGCGCAGGGGTTCGCGGGCCTCATGTCGATCACCGGCGAGCCGGGCGGGCCGCCGGTGAAGACCGGCAATTCCGTGGCGGACATCAACGCCGGCATCCTTGCTGCGACGGGCATCGTCGCGGCTTACGTGCACAAGCTGCGCACGGGCGAAGGACAGGTCGTCGACACGTCGCTGATGGAGGCCGCGCTGCAGCAGACGTACTGGCACGCGGCGATCTGCTTCGCGACGGGAAAATCGCCGGGCCCGGCGGGCTCCGCGCATCTGCTGACTGCGCCTTACCAGGCGTTTCGTACGCGCGACGGCTGGATCAACATCGGCGGCGCGAACCAGGCGAACTGGGAGCGCATCGCCGAGGTGCTCGGGCATCCCGAGTGGCGTGAGGACGCGCGCTTCGCCACCAATTCGGCGCGCATGGCGAACCTGCCGGCGCTCGTCGACGCGATGAACGCGGTGCTCGTGACGCGTACGAACGCCGAATGGATCAGCGCATTCGACGTCGCGGGCGTGCCGGTCGGGCCGGTGCACACGATCGGTGAAGCGCTCGAGCACCCGCAAACGCTTGCGCGCGACATGGTGGTTGGACTCGTGCACCCGCAAGCCGGCAGCACGAAGGCACTCGGCTGCCCGCTGCACTTTTCGCGTACGCCCACGTCCATCACGCGGCCGGCACCGATGCTCGGCGAGCATACGCGCGAGTTGCTGCGCGAATACGACTACGACGATCGAGCAATCGACGCACTCGTTGCCGCGGGCGTCGTCGAGTCGGTGGATCCGGCAGGCGCGCCGCACGCATAGACGCACTTGATGCCGTCCCAGTGCGAGTGGATGCGGCTCGTGTCGATCTCGAAGCGCAGCGCAAGGTCGTCGCCGAACGCGCCGCGCTTCTCGATGCGCAGATAGGTGCCCTCCGGTGCGGCGGCGAAGCCGAGCCCGAAGCGCGCCAGGTAATCGGCGAACGGGACGAGCCGCCCGTCACGCCAGATCTCGACGAGGCGCGCGTACTCCGCAGGCAGGCGCGGAGCGATCTCGTCGGCGTCGATCCTCGCGAGGCCGTCGGCACGAAGCACGCGCATCACTTCGCGCAGCACCCGGACCTTGTTGCCGAAGTACATCCAGGCCACCTGGCTCACGACGAGATCGAACGCGTCGTTCGCGAACGGCAGGCCGGATGCGACGTCGGCGTGCGTGATCGCGGGCAGCAGTCGCTCCGGTGCAGCGTCGTCCACGGCCAGGCCCCGGTCCGCCGCGTTGCGCAAGAGGATCTCGCGGTTCCCGTCGTGAGGCGCGCGGTTGACGCCGTGCAGCTCGACGTGCGCACCGTAGCGTGCGCGCAGCTCGAGGAGCGCCGTGCCGTAACCACAGCCGAGCTCGAGGATGCGAACGACGTCCTGGCGCGCGAGCCGCGCATCGATGTCGCCGCAGACGCCGCCAACCGCGCGCTCGAGATCGGCGACGCCGCGGCCGCGATGCCGCTGCTTCGCGCGATAGTGCTCGTCGCGGATCATTGTGCGAGCGCGGGCGCGAGCAGGTGCGGTTCGCGGATCGCGTAATACGTGACCGGCTCGCTGCGGCCGCGCACCGTCGACGTGTGGCGCGGAAACGCCGAAAGGTCGACCTCGCCCGCTTCGGCGCACGCCGCCGAGACGACGAGCACGCACCGGTGCTGTTTCGTCTCCTCCTCCAGCCTTGCGGCGACGTTGACGGTGTCGCCGAGCGCCGAGAGCAGCGGCGTCGCGGGCGGACCCATCGTGCCCACGATCGCCTCGCCCGCATGGATGCTGATGCCCGCCTGCAGCGGCTCGCCCAGGTCCGCCGCCAGCGCCGCATTCATCTTCGCGAGGCGCTCGGCGATGGCGATCGCGCCGCGCATCGCGTCGCGGCATCCACGGCGAACGTCGGTCGTCGTTCCGTAGAGCGCCATCAGCCCGTCGCCATTGAACGTCGAGTAGTAGCCGCCTGTTTCGCGCAACGCTTCGGCAAGCTCGGCGAAAAAGCGGTTGAGGATGAAGAACACATCGTACGGCATCCGCTGCTCGCCCAGCCGGCTCGACTCGCGCAGGTCGACGAACATCACCGCGACGCGCCGTTCGCGGCCCGGCATGCGCGCGCTGCCGGCATCGGACGCACCGACGTGCGGCGGCATCAGCGGCGTGATGCGAATGTTGCGCACCGGACGCAGCTGGCACGCGAGGCGCACGTCGCTGTCGGCGTGGATGCGCTGCAGTGCCGCGAGCTCGAGGGGTTGCGGCGGCGGAAGCTCGCGCAGGCCGCGATCGACGCGCACCCGGCACGTGGTGCACCGCGCGCGGCCGCCACAGACGGACGCGTGCGCGATGCCGGCCTCGCGCAGCGCCTCGAGCAGCGTGTGGCCGACCGGCGCGGTGATCACCCGTCCATCGGCGTGGTGCACGCGGTACGCGCCGCCGCGCGCCGATCTTCGGCGCCGCACGCCGCGCCCGAGCAGCACGATCGCCAGCAGCGCGACATAGGTGCCGCCAACCTGCTGCTGGCGTGCTTCGAGCAACGCCACTGCTTGTGGATTGGGCGCTTTCCGCGCAGGTGGGGCACGCCCGCTGGCCGCCGCCTCGCCCAGCTCGATGCCTGCACCCCAGAAACCGAACAAGGCGAGCACCGGCAACATCACCGCGAGCGGATAGATGAACCGAAGGCTTCGCCGGTAACCGTCGCGCAGCCGCAGCCAGTAGTGCAAACCGACGCAGAGGTGCGCCCAGACGATCGTGACGAGCACCGGCTGGCGGATCATCGCGGCCGGATTGGCGAAGATGCCTGCGACCACCGCGTGGTAGGTCGTCTCGGTGCCGGCGATCGACGCCGACACGCGGGTGCCGAAGACGTGCGGGATGAGCAGCAGCGGCACCGCGAGGCCGAGCGCCAGTTGGGCACGCTCCCAGGCCGGCATCCGCAGCGTCTGCCGGCGCCAGAGCGCGTAAAGGCCGAGCAGCGGGTGCAGGATCAGCGCCGTGTAGAGGACCGTCGTGCCGGGCGCGCTCTGCCATATCGGCCGCAATACGTCCAGCAGCGCTTCCTGCGTGTCGATCGAGAACACGCCCAGCGCGTGATTGCACAAATGCGCGGTGACGTAGACGGCCAGCACGAGGCCGCTGCCGAGCCGCAGCGCGCGCAGCGCGCGGCCGGGGGCGCGAATGGCCTCGAGCGACGGGAGCGGGGCCGACGTGTGCATGGCGCGATTGTCGGCTATCCTTGCACGGGCCCGCCAGCCGAGGGGTGCGAGGGGACGGCTTTCGCCCGGGGAGAATCGGCATGGAACGACTCGACAACGCGCGCATACTGATCTACAGCCACGACAGCTTCGGCCTCGGCCACCTGCGCCGCTGCCGCGCGATCGCGCACGCGATCGTCGACCGCTACAAGGGCGTGTCGGTCCTGATCCTTTCGGGATCGCCGATCATCGGCAGCTTCGACTTCCTGCCGCGCGTCGACTTCGTGCGCATCCCGGGGGTCGTCAAGCTCACCAACGGCGAATACCAGTCGCTCGGACTGCACATCGACCTCGACCAGACGATGGCGATGCGCGCCGCGATCATCCAGCAGACCGCGGAGAGCTTCCGGCCGAACCTCTTCCTCGTCGACAAGGAACCGCTCGGCCTCAACGGCGAGGTCGTGCGCACGCTGCGCATGCTGAAGGCGCGCGGCACGACGCTGGTGCTGGGCCTGCGCGACATCATGGACGAGCCGGCGCTCCTGCTGCGGGAATGGAAGCGCAAGAAGGTGCTGCCCGCGCTCGAGCATCTGTACGACGAGATCTGGGTCTACGGGCTCGCCGGCTTCGCCGATCCGCTGCAAGGCGTCGCGTGTCCCGCGGCCGTCCGCGCGAAGATGGTCTACACGGGTTACCTCCGCCGCGCGGTTCCGCAGCGCAAGACGAGCGAGCCGCCGATCCACCGCGACCCGTACGTGCTCGTCACCGTCGGTGGCGGCGACGACGGCATGGCCGTGCTCGACTGGGTGCTCGCGGCGTACGAGCAGGATCCGCGGCTGCCGGTGCGCGCGCTGATCGTCACCGGTCCGTTCATGGCGCCCGAGCAGCAGCGGCATTTCCGCGAGCGCGCCGAGCGCGTCGGGCGTATCGAAGTGCTCACGTTCGACACGCATCTCGAAATCCTGATGGAGCGCGCCGTCGGCGTCGTCGCGATGGCGGGCTACAACACGTTCTGCGAAATCCTGTCGCTCGACAAGCGCGCGATCCTCGTGCCGCGCGTGCGTCCGAGGCGCGAGCAGGTGATGCGCGCGATGCGCGCCGCGGCGATCGGGCTCGTGCATGCGCTCGATCCCGAAGGCCCGCACGAGGCCGCGCTGATGACGCGGGCGCTGCGCCACCTTGCCGACCAGCCCGCGCCGTCCGAGCGCGGCGCATCGCAGATGCTCGACGGTCTCGACGTGATCACCGATCTCGTTGCCGAGCGCGTCGGGCGGCGCACGTCGCGACGCGAGCGGGCGGTGGCGCAGCTTGGATGATGCGTCGGGTGGGCAGCGCTTGACGCGCAGCGCAACACCGCAGATGCGTTCGGTCATGATCTACGTCCAGCATCTGCTGGGCATCGGGCACCTGATGCGCGCGCGCCTGCTCGCCGAAGCGCTGGCGGCCAGCGGCTTCGACGTTCACCTCGTGAGCGGTGGCATGCCGATCGGCGGGCGCCTTCCCCGGGGCGTGCGCACGATCCAGCTGCCGCCCATCCGCGTATCCGATGCAAGCTTCACGCCGCTGCGCGACGCGCAGTTCGAGCCGATCGACGAAGCGTTTCGCGAGCGACGGCGGGCGCTGCTGCTCGACGTCTACGAGCGCGCGCGGCCCGCGGCGGTGCTGTTCGAGACGTTTCCGTTCGGCCGCCGGTCGCTGCGCTTCGAGCTCTTTCCGCTGCTCGAGCGGATCGACGCCACGCGCCCGCGACCGCTCGTCGTCGCGTCGATCCGCGAGATCCTGCAGGTGCAGGCGAAACGCGAGCGCGAGCGCGAAATGCTCGACTGGGCCGCGCGCTGGTTCGACGCGATCCTCGTGCACGGCGACCCGCGCTTCGCGCGCTTCGAGGACACCTTTTCGTTCGCCGACGACGTGACTCCACCCGTGCACTACACCGGTTTCGTGCTGGGCGATGCGGCGCAACCCGCGAGCGACGAACCGATGCGCAACGAGATCGTCGTGTCGGCGGGCGGCGGCGGTGTGGGCATCGAGCTCCTTGCCACCGCGCTCGCGGCGCAGGCGCACTCGCGCTTCGGCGATCTCACCTGGCGGGTGCTCGCGGGTCCCAACATCGCGGAAGCGGGCATGGAGCGGTTGCGGCGCGCGAGCGGCGCCAATGCGATCGTCGAGCGCTCGCGCGTCGACTTCGCCGCGCTGCTGCGCCGGGCGTTCGTGTCGATCTCGCAGGCGGGATACAACACGACGATGGATGTCGTGACCAGTGGCGCGCGCCCGGTGATCGTCCCGTTCACCGGCAACGGCGAGACCGAGCAGCGTGCGCGGGGGATGCGGCTCGCCGGATTCGGCCACGCGGTCGTCGTCGACGACCGCACGCTTACGCCGCAGGCACTGGCGGCGGCGGTCGACGTCGCGGGGACGCGCGAGAGCTTCGCCCGCTGGGACTTTGCAAGCGATGGAGCCGCGCGAACCGCGGTGCTCGTACAGGAATTGCTCGATGCGAGATCGGTGCGTCCGGCGAGGACGGCCGCATGACGCGCTTCGACGCGCTCGATCGCGAGCTCGACCACTGGGAGGCACTCGGGCGCCCCGCAACGCTTTGGCTGCGCGACGACGACGCGTGCGCCGATTCGCCGGCACTGCAGCGTCTGTTGGCCATCGCAAGCGAGCACGCGGTGCCGGTCACCCTCGCGGCGATTGCGGCAACGGCCGATTCGACGCTCGTCGATGCGCTAGGCGCGTGCGGCGAGGCGAGCGTCGTGCAGCATGGCTATGCGCACCGCAACCATGCGCCCGCGGCGGAGCGCAGCGCCGAGCTTGGCGACGGACGCGACGTGAACGTGCGCCTCGACGAGCTTCGCCGCGGCCGCGCCAGGCTTGCGCAGGCCTTCAGCGAGCGTTTCGTGCCCGTCCTCGTGCCGCCCTGGAACCGCGTGGGCGATGCGCTGTTGCCGCACCTGCCGGCGGCCGGCTTCGCCGGGCTGTCGTGCTTCGGACCGCGCCCGTCACGCGACGCGGCGCCGGGTCTTGCGCAGGTCAACGCGCACGTCGATCCGATCGCATGGCGCCGCGATCGCGCGTTCATCGGTGCCGATGCGGCGCTCGAGCGGATCGTCGCGCATCTTGCCGCACGGCGCGCGCATGCGTGCGACGCGGACGAGCCCACGGGACTCCTCACGCATCACCTCGCGTTTACCGGCGCCGCGTTCGACTTCGTCGACGACCTGCTGCGCCATACGCGCCCGCGTCGCGCCGCCGTGTGGCTCGACGCCGCGCACGCATTCGCGCTTCGGCCCGAGGCACTCATTTGCTGCCGATGAGCATGAAGCGCGTGTAGCGGCGCATCTCGCGCTGTCCGGCGAAGCGCACGTCGCGCATCGGCGCCTGCGCCATGAACGCCGCGAGGTCGGGCACGCAGTTGATGTGCTCGGCAATGGCAGCGTAATCGTTCGACTGCAGCACGAGCCGCTGGCCGCGCGGCACGCGCGCATACCACCGGTCGAATCCATCGACGTGCTCGCAGCTCGTGTTGATCAGCAGATCGGCCGCTTCGCTCGCATAATCGAGCTCGCGCATGTCGGCCGTCCGCGCCTCGAAGCGTCCGGCGCCGACGTGCGTTGCATTGAGCGATTCGGCAACGGGCGCGCAATGCGGATCCACATCGACGCTCACGACGCGGCCGATCGCGAAACGCGGATCGTGCAGCAGCACCGCGGCGAGCGCGCCGATCCAGCCGCCGAGGATCACCACGGTGCCGTAGCGGCCGCCGGCGCTCGCGTACAGCGTGTCGGCCAGCCAGCGTTTGCTCGCCATCTGGTTCCGATTGAGCGCGACGCCGATCCCCGGGTCCTGGTGGCGGGTCACGGTGGCGAGCACGTCGCGCAGGAAGGCACTGTCGGCGTAGACCGCCATCCCCGCCAGGATGTCGCGATAGAACTCGTCGTCGAACGTCGTCATCGGGACTTCCCCTTGACTGCGGCGATGCCGTATTCTGTGGGCGCGGCCGTGCCACGGCCGCACGGAAGCCGCCCAGGACGACGGAGACCCGCCGTGGATGTGTCGCAGGAAGCCGAGATGCTGCGCAACGTGCCGCTTTTCAGCGGCCTGTCCGCCTCGGAGCTGAAGCTCCTCGCGTTCACGAGCGAGGTGCATTGCTTCGCCCCGGGCGAGATCCTCATGCGCCAGGGTGATCCCGCCGATTGCGCGTACGTGATCCTCGAAGGCGAGGCCGAGGTGCTTGCGCGAACCGCTCGTGGCGAGTTCGTCGTGGCGGTGCTGGGCCGCAATTCGGTACCGGGCGAAATCGGCGTGCTGACCGACGCGCCGCGCAGCGCAACCGTGCGCGCCAGCAAGCCGGTGCGCGCGCTGCGCGTGTCGCCCGAGGTTTTCCTCCGCCTCGCATCGGGCCGTCCCGATCGTGCGCTGCATGTGATGCGCCAGCTTTCGGCGCATATCGCGAACGACCTGCGGGCGCTGGCGTCGCTCAAGGAAGAGCTGCAGAAGGCGCAGGCGGCGGCGCCGGGCGCGACTCGCTGAAGCCCGCGGCAAGCGGCAGGTTGCAGTCGACGAGGGCGAGCCTTGCGCCGTCGACGAGCGCGAAGCGGTGAAGTGTCGCCGGCCGCAGCTTGACGGGCGGCTTGTCGGTCATGTCCCAACCGGTCGCGATCGCGAGCAACGCGCGCAGCACGCCATTGTGCGTGACGGCGACGATCGGCTCGCTTCGTGCGTCGAGTGTCGCAAGCCAGCCTGTGACGCGCGCGACCACGTCGCGCGGACTTTCGCCGCCCGGCGGCCGGAAATCGAGGCCGCGCTGCTCGTTGCGGGCGAACGCGTCGCCGTGTCTCGCCCGAAGCTCGGCGAGACGGTAGCCTTCCCACGCACCCCAGTCCATCTCGATCAACGCCGGCGCGAGACGCGGCGGCCGGCCGCGGAGCCGCGTCGCGGTCTCGACCGCGCGCGCAAGCGGGCTCGCGACCCAGTCGCCGCGCTCGCGCAGTGCGTCGGGCAGGCGCCAATGCAGGATTTCCTCGCGACCCGCCGCGCTCAGCGCGACGTCACGCCGGCCCTGCATGCGTCCCGTCGCATTCCATTCGGTGCTCGCATGGCGCATGCACGCGATCAGCACGGCAGCGCCGCCGCGGCGTGCTCGCGCCGATGCCGCGCCACGACCTCGTGCAGGATCGCATCGAGTTGGCGCGCGGCTGCCGGGAGATCGTGATGCGCACGCACGTGCGCGAGCGCATCCTCGCCCATCCGTTCGCGCAACGGTGCGTCGACGATCAGCTGGCGCAGCGCGCCGGCGAACGCGGCGACGTCGCCGGGGGGAACGAGAAGACCCGTGCGGCCGGCCGCGATGATGCTGTCCACGCCCGGTGTCGCCCCGCCGACCACGGGCAGCGCGCAGGCGTGCGCTTCGAGGAATGCGATGCCGATCGCCTCGCCGATGGCCGGCCAGGCGAAGACGTCGTGTCGCTGCAGCAGCGCCGCGACGTCGTCTTTCGAGCGCGCGCCTGCGAATGTCACCCGATCGGCGAACGGCGCGAAGGCCGATTCGACGCTCGCCCGCGCGGGTCCGTCACCGACGATGGTCAGCGCGAAGGGCAGGTCGGCCAGCACGGCGAGAGCATTCGCAAGAAGGCGGTACGACGCGAGCTTCACGCCTTCGCGCATCATCGCCACGGTAATGAGCCGTATCGGTGCGCTGGCGGTTGGCGCCGGCGCCGGACTTGCCATTGCGAAGCGCGCAACGTCGATGAACGGTGCGAGCGTCGCGAACGGCGCGTGCTCGCCGCGCGCGTTGCGCACTGCGCGGATGTCGGCGGGATTGACGAAGATCACCATGTCGGCGTCACGAATCGCCGCGCACGCGGACGCATAGCCGGCGGCCCACGGCCCATCGCGCCGGCGCGGCGCGATCGACGCTTCCGCCACGATGTACGGGATGCCGAGCGCACGGCTCACGAGCGGGCCCGCGAAATCGGGCGCCTTGTGATGAAGATGATAGGTGAACCAGACGTCAGGGTGGTTCGCGCCCGAGTATTTCGTCACCAGCCGCCGGCCGACGCGCTGGCCGATCCGCGCAAGGCGCGCCTGGCGCGTGGCGTCGCCGCGCGCATCGAAGCTGCGCAGTCGCGAGGCGAGCGTCACGTCGTGCCCCGCCATCGACAGCGCCTGCATCAATGCACGGGCGATCTCGCGATCGCCCGAGGCGACCGGATGATCGGGAGCCTTGAGCGGCGCGTAGAACGCGATGTTCACGCCGGCACGAGGCAGGACGCGAAGCGCTGCGCGAGACGATCGGCGCCGGCGTCGAGCGAGAACAGCGTCGTCGTGCGTGTATAGCCGGCATCGCCCAGCGCGCGCCGCAGCGAAGGGTCGCCGATGAGCCGCGACAGCGCGGCGCGAAGTGCGTCGGGTGCGCGCGGCGGCACGAGGAGCCCGGTCACGCCGTCGACGATCAGCTCGGGAATGCCCGACACACGCGTCGACACGCACGCCACGCGCTGGCTTTGTGCCTCGAGCAGCACGTTCGGCAGGCCGTCGCGGTCGCCATCCGACGCGATGCGCGACGGCAGCACGAAGATGTCCGCGGTCCGGTACGCGTCGAGCACGACGTCATGCAGCTGCGGGCCGAGCCAGCGGACGCGATCGTCGAGACGCAACTCGCGCGCCATCCGCTCGAGCATCGCTCGCCGCGGGCCGTCGCCGATGTGCAGCAATTGCCAGTGCTGCTCGGCCGGAAGCGCCGCAAGCGCCTGCAGCAGATCGTCGAAGCCCTTCTTGTCGACGGCGCGGCCGACGGCGAGGAGCGTGACCGGCGATCGCGCATCGCGCCCGTCCGCCATCGACCCGATGTTGCGCGGCGGCGGAAAGCGCAGGATGTCGATGCCGTGGTAGACGAGGTCGACCGGCCGCGCCTTTGGCGCGAGCTCCCGCAAATGCGTTGCGTTGCATGCGGTGCACGTCGTCGCCCACGTGCAGTGGGCGAGCTTCTCGCGCTTTTCCCATTCGGGAATCGTCCAGATATCCTTGGCATGCGCCGAAACGCTCCAGCCGATCCCGCGAAGCATCGCCGCGTAACGTGCAACCGATGCGGGCGTGTGCAGGAAGTGCGCATGCAGATGCACGATGTCGGCCGGCATTTCGCTTGCAAGTACCAGCGCCTGCCCGAAGCGGCGAGCGCGGTTGCGCGTGCGATCGCGCCACAGGTCCTTGCGCCATGCGGCGAGCGCGCGGCGATATCCTGGCATCCGGCGCGCCTTGCGCCAGGCGCGAAACACACGCAGCGGGGCATGGTGCAGATATTCGGGCAGGTACGTGACCGGCGCCTTGATTTCGCCGTGCAGCGGATGCGCGGCGGCGTCGGTGGAGCGGCGCAGCGAGAAGACGGCAAGCAAGAGCCCGCGCTGCTCGAGCGCACGCAGCTCCTGGGCGACGAACGTCTCCGAAAGCCGGGGATAGCCCTTGAGCACCACGCCGATCGACCGGCCGGCGATTGCGGGGACCACCGCGCCAAGCGGCGTAGGGGGTGGACTTTGCACGCGATCGCGCGATGAGCATTCCCGAAGCCGCAGATGCTAACATCATCGGCAAGCGACGCGCTGCGGTGACAACGGCCTCCGCCAGCCGCATGACGCGTTCGCTTCCGCGAAAGCATGGACCGCTCCCTCTTTCGTTACATCCTCCGCCACACCTGGCGCGATCAGATATTCCTGCTGCTGCTGACGTCGATCAGCTTTCCGCTGATCTACATCAACCTCGAGCTGCCGAAGCGGATCGTCAACAACGCCATTCAGGGCAAGAAGATACCCGACACGTTCCTCGGCCTTCACGTGACCCAGATCACGTACCTGATGGCGCTGTCCTTCGTCCTGCTCCTGCTGATCACGATCAACGGCGGGCTCAAGTACTGGATCAATGTTTACTCCGGCGTGATCGGCGAGCGCACGCTGCGCCGCATGCGCCACGATCTGTACTGGCAGGTGATGCGCTTCCCGCTGCCGCAGTTCAAGACGATGTCGGCGGGCGAGATCATCCCGATGATCGTCGCCGAGACGGAACCGGTGGGCGGCTTCATCGGCGACTCGTTCGCGCTGCCGATCTTCCAGGGCGGCCTGCTCGTCACCTACGTGCTGTTCATCTTCATGCAGGACCCGTGGCTCGGCATCGCTGCGATCGCGCTGTGGCCGCCGCAGATGGTGCTGATCCCGCGCCTGCAGCGCAAGATCAACATGCTGTCGAAGGAGCGCGTGCAGACCGCACGCCAGCTCTCGGACCGGATCGGCGAATCGGTCGCCGGGTTCGCCGAGATCCGCGGCAACCATACGACCGAGCTCGAGCGCGCCGATATCAGCGAGCGCCTCGGCAAGATCTACGGCATCCGCTTCGACATCTACAAGCGCAAGTTCTTCGTCAAGTTCCTGAACAACTTCCTCGCGCAGATCACACCGTTCTTCTTCTATTCGGTCGGCGGCTACCTCGTGATCCGCGGCAGCCTGTCGCTCGGTGCGCTCGTCGCCGTGCTGGCCGCATACAAGGACATACTCTCCCCGTGGAAGGAATTGCTCAACTGGTACGCGACCAAGGAGGACGTGCGCATCAAGCACGAGCAGATCGTCTCGCAGTTCGAGCCGGAGGGCCTCGTCGACGGCAAGCTGCTCGAGAATCCGCCCGAATCGATTCCGTCGCTGGCCGGCGAAATCACGGCATCGGGGCTGATCTACAGCGAGAACGGCGTCACCAACCGCCTCGACCGGCTCTCGCTGCATATCGGCGCCGGCGAGCATGTGGCACTCGTCGGCAACGGCAACAGCGGCCGCGAGGACGTCGCGCAACTCGTGGCGCGGCTCAACCTGCCGACCGCCGGGCGGCTCGACGTCGCCGGCGTGAACTTCGCCGAGGTCCACCAGGCGGTGCCCGGACGCCGCATTGCCTATGCGGCACAGAACGCACACATCTTCACCGGAACGATTGCGCACAATCTGTACTACGGATTGAAGCACCGCCCGGTACGCCCCGCCGCGTACGACGAGGCGGGCGAGCGGCGTGCGCAGCAGCGCGTGCGTGATGCGGTTGCCTCCGGGAACAGCCCGTACGACGTTCGCGCTGACTGGATCGATTACGAGACGGCCGGCGCCGCCGACGAGGCGGAGTTGACTGCAGCCGCCGTGCGCATGCTGAAGCTTGTCGAAATGGAGCGCGAGGTGATCGGCTTCGGCTTCGCCAGCACGGCGAACCCGGCGCGCCATCCGACGCTCGCCCAGAAGGCGGTGGCCGCCCGGGCGCGCGTTCGTGAGCGCGTTGCCTCCGAGCATCTCGAAGCGTGCGTCGAGTTCTTCGACCGCGACGCCTACTTCGACAACATGAGCATCGCCGAGAACATCCTGTTCGGGACGCCGCGGCGCGCCGATTTCCAGCCGGCGGCGCTCGCATCGAATCCCGCGATCGTCGCGCTGTTGCAGGAGGTCGGCGTGCTGCAGGACCTGTATGCGGCAGGCGCGAAGATCGCTGCGCTGATGGTCGAGTTGTTCGCCGATGTCGCCCCGGACAGCAACCTGTTCGAGCAATACAGCTTCATCAGTCCGGAGGATCTGCCCGAGTTCCGCACGCTGGTCGTGAAGATGGGACGCCGTGGCCTCGCCGCGGTGTCCGATCGCGACAAGGCACGCCTGCTCGCGCTGACGCTGCGCCTCGTGAAGGCGCGGCATCGCCTGGGCATCATGGACGACACGATGCCCGATCGCATCCTGGCCGCGCGCGCCGCGTTCCGCCAGCGCTACCAGGATCGCGGCGATGTCTGCGAATTCTTCGAGCTCGACCGCTTCAGCGCGGCGCTGTCGATCCAGGACAACATCCTGTTCGGCCGCGTCGCGTTCGAGCAGGCGAGCGCGCAGGGCCGCATCAGTGCGCTCGTACGCGATATCGGCGCGCAGGAAGGCATGTCCGACGAAGTCGTGCGGATCGGGCTCGAGTTCGACGTGGGCAACGCCGGTTCGCGCCTCTCGTACTCGGAGCGGCAGCGTTTGGCCATCGCGCGCGCGCTGATGAAGAATCCCGACATCCTCGTGTTCAACGAGCCGACGTCGGGACTCGATCCGGGCACCGAGGTGCGCGTGCTGCGCGCGGTGCTCGAATGGGCGAAGGGCCGCACCGTGCTGTGGTCGCTGTCACGGCCCGAGCTCGCGCGCGAGTTCGATCGCGTGCTCGTGTTCGCCGACGGGCAGCTCCTCGAGGAGGGCCGGTTCGACGATCTGCATCGCGACGGGAAGGCGCTCGCGCAGCTGGTGGCCTGATCGGCGCCGTTCGCGTCTTGCGCTGCCGCTCAAATGCCGCCGGCGCTCGCCGGAAAATTCCTACAGCAAGTGCTCGCCGCGACCGGCATACCCCGAGACCGGCGGTGCGGAGCATGGGGAGTGAGCCTTATGCTCGAGGAGTCCATCATGAGCATCAACAAACGTCTTGCGCTGGTTGCATCGGTCGTGGGGCTGGCGGCGTCGCCCGTCGTGGCGGCGCACGGCGCGATGAAGTTCGGAACATCGACGACGCCACTCTCGGTGACAGAGGCGCAGATGCAGGCACAGTCTTCGGAAGCGCCGGCATGGCACGCTGGCGACGGCAGCATCTACGACTCGTCGCAGGGCCGAAGCATCGCGTCGACGTCCGTGAATGTCGCGTCGAACACGACATCCCCAGCAACGGCGAATTCCGCGGCGTCCGAGGGCAGGAAGGAAGTTGCGGTGCCGAGTCCGACGACGACGATGGAGCGCGATGCGCCCGCGCAAAGCGTCGGTTCCGGGCTGCAGACCGCCAATCCTGGCCGGTACGCTTATCGACCCAAGTAATCGGCAGCCCGGGCGCCCTTGCGCCAAGCGTTCGGTGAGACCGTCGCGTCTGTCGAGCGACGCCATCTCATTGCGCTGACGTGCGGCGCGCGTTCGGCGCGTGCGGTGGCCCTTAGCCGCGTCGCGCCGCTTCGATTGCGGCGATGTCGATCTTCGTCATCGGCATCATCGCTTCGAAGGCACGCTTCGCCACCGCGCGATCAGGATCGGTAATCGCGTCGGTGAGTGCGCGCGGCGTGATCTGCCAGGACACGCCCCACCTGTCCTTGCACCAGCCGCATGCGCTTTCCTGGCCGCCGTTGCCGACGATCGCGTTCCAGAGGCGATCGGTTTCGGCCTGATCGTCCGTCGCAACCTGAAACGAAAAGGCTTCGTTGTGGCTGAACGCGGGGCCTCCGTTCAGGCCGAGGCAAGGGATGCCGATGACGGTGAACTCGACCGTCAGCACGTCTCCTTCCTTGCCAGCAGGATAGTCGCCGGGTGCGCGGAGGATGGCGCCCACGGCGCTGTCGGGGAAGGTCTGCGCATAGAACCGCGCGGCATCCAGTGCGGTGCCGTCGTACCAGAGACAAATCGTGTTCTTGCTAGCCACTTTCGTTCTCCATGGTCATCACAAAAAGGTGCAATCGAACGACGAATGTTGCCAAGTCGCGAGGAATGCTGGCAAGTCGTGTGCGATCGGCATCCTTCAATCCGCCGGACCGGAGGATTGCGCGCCGAGG